>ENA-OWRC01001285-OWRC01001285.1-human-gut-metagenome-genome-assembly--contig:-NODE-1285-length-25686-cov-6.929851_pt1 | contig 25686 bp, 25 predicted proteins | sample MGYA00248268_ERZ651895 | MGnify/ENA primary metagenome ERZ651895 (study PRJEB26924, sample SAMEA4378242) | human gut metagenome | biome: human gut; feature: human-associated habitat; material: faeces...
TATTCTATTACAGTTCCGTCCTGCTTCTCTTTCCCCATAGCAGTACGGAACTGTATCTTTCCCAATCCTTGACTATCGAATTCTTTCGCAGATCAGATCTCCCATCCGGGCTGTTCCAACCTTTGTACATCCGTCTGACATAATATCCCCGGTTCTGTATCCATCTTTTAACACCTGGGAAACTGCTGCTTCAATCGCATCTGCTGCTTTATCCTGATCCAGGCTGAAACGAAGCATCATTGCTGCTGAAAGAATTGTTGCTATCGGGTTTGCAATTCCCTGTCCTGCTATATCCGGTGCCGAACCGCCACTTGGTTCATACAGTCCGAACCTGGTTTCATTCAGACTTGCACTTGCCAGCATTCCGATCGAACCGGTTACCATGCTTGCTTCATCAGAAAGGATGTCTCCGAACATATTCTCTGTAAGAATAACATCAAACTGCTTCGGATCTCTTACAAGCTGCATTGCACAGTTGTCAACCAGCATATGCTCCAGTGTAACTTCCGGATAATCTTTCGCAACTTCTTCTACTACTTTTCTCCAGAGTCTTGAAGAATCCAGTACATTCGCCTTATCGACGCTTGTCACTTTCTTTCTTCTCTTCATTGCAATGTCAAACGCGCGGATCGCAATCCGGCGGATCTCATTCTCATTATAGGTAAGTGAATCGAATGCAGTCATCACACCATCCACTTCTTCTGTCTTCCTCTCTCCAAAATAAAGACCGCCTGTCAGTTCACGCATGATCATCAGATCAAATCCGCCTTCTGTAATCTCTTCTTTCAGAGGGCATGCACCCTTCAGTTCATTATACAAAACTGCCGGACGCAGATTTGCGAACAGGTTCAGTTCTTTTCTGATCTTCAGAAGACCGGCCTCCGGTCTCTTTGACGGTTCCAGCTTATACCACGGGGAAGTCTTTGCATCTCCTCCAATGGATCCCATCAGTACGGCATCACATGCTTTTGCTTTTGCTACCGTCTCATCTGTAAGCGAGACTCCATGTACATCAATGGATGCGCCCCCAAGAAGCAGCTGTTCATAAGAACAGTCAAATCCGTATACCTCTCCTGCTTTATCAAGAACTTTCATCGCTTCCGTTACAATCTCCGGACCGATTCCGTCACCTTTAATTACTCCGATTTTCAGGCTCATCTTTGTCATTCCCTTCTATGTATCTGTGATTTTTGTACCATTTTTCGTTCCAAAAATCTGTTAAACACTATAATACCGTATTTTTCGTCAGGTTTCAACCCTTTAATCTGTAAAAGTATAAAAATCCAGAGTGAACTCTGTTTTATTTTCCTGTTTTCTGTGGAATCACAAAGATAAAGATCAGCGAACTGACAAACAGCATTCCCGGATAAAAAAGCTTCGGAATGATCTGAAATGCAGAAATCTCACCGCCGAGCTCATGCACTGCCGAAATTGCCACCAGCATCTGCGCACCATACGGGATCACCCCCTGTGAAATACAGGAAAAAGTATCCAGAAGGGAGGCCGTCTTTCTCGGTGTGATCTGATAATCGTCTGCCATTTCCTTTGCAATTGGATTAGCCATCACAATTGCTACGGTATTGTTCGCTGTTGCCACATCCAGGAGCGCTACTAAAATACCAACACCCAGCTGACCACTTTTCGATCCCTTAAAGACACGGTGGATCACATCCAGCAATACATCAAAGCCACCATTTTCCCGGATCAGCGCACACATTGCAGCAACCAGCACCGCCACCATACAGGTTTCAAACATCCCGGATACACCTGATCCCATGGCAGCAAGCATTTCATACGGTGTTACCTGCCCCATTGCAAGCATGATCACCGCACCGGACACAATTCCCGTCAAAAGTACCAGAAAGACGTTGAACCCTGCGATCCCGCCGACCAGCACCAGCACATACGGAATGATCTGCGTCAGATTGTATTCGTGCGTAACTGCCGTTCCGATCTCTGCCCGGAAAGAGCTGATCAGGATCAGAATCAACGATACGATCGCCGCCGGAAGTGCAATCCAGAAATTTTCCCGGAATTTATCTTTCATCTCACATCCCTGCCCGTTGCAGGCAGCAATTGTTGTATCTGATATGAAAGAAAGATTGTCCCCGAACATGGAGCCTCCCATCACCGATGCCACGCAAAGTGCCAGGGAAAAACCGGACGTCTGCGAAACTGCCACCGCAATCGGAGTCAGAAGGGTGATCGTCCCAACCGAAGTTCCCATTGCTGTTGAAACAAAACATGCAACCACAAACAGAACGGCAACCGCAAACCGTGCCGGGATGATCGATAGCATAAAATACGCCACACTCTCTGCACTGCTTCTTCCAACCACTCCCACAAAAGTTCCCGCCGTCAGGAAAATCAGCAGCATTGTGATAATATTCTTATCTCCAATTCCCCGTCCCATGATCTCCAGCTTCTCATCAAAGCCAACCTTTCTGTTCTGCAGACACGCGACCAGGAGTGCCGCCAGAAACGCCACTACGATCGGTACATTATAAAACCCCATTGGAATTTTCATTATGTATTCAAATAAAATACCCAGTCCCAGATAAAATATCAGAAATACACCGACCGGCAAAAGTGCTGCACTTTTTCTTCTTTTTTCCATATATTCACCTCTCATCTGCTTCTATTGCTTCCCGGATCTTCCCAAAAACTTTTCCATATCCGGAAAACAGACAGCAATACTTCTCCTTATCATAGCATATCCTTCTCTTTTCCCGCAATAAGGGAAATACAGGAAGTTCCCGCAGAAACCGTATAAAAATACACTTTTGTACAAAAAACAGAAGTCTGTCTCTGTTTTTTCAGGACAGACTTCTGTTTTTTACATACACATTTTACAGATGCCAGATATCTCTGTTGTATTCAGCAATGGTTCTGTCAGATGAGAAATATCCTGCTTTTGCGATATTCACAACCATCTTCTTTGCCCATGCCATACGGTCTTCATAATCTGTGTAAGCCTGTTCTTTCTTCTGGATATATTCTTTCACATCAAGAAGTGTCATGAACCAATCTTTACGGATCAGTTCTGCATGCAGTTCAAGAAGCAGGTATTTATCTCCGATACGGAGAAGTTCCGGGCTGATGATAAAGTCTACCAGTCTGCGGATCTCTTCATCATTGATATAGTAATCAACTGCATTATAATCCATCTTGCGGTAATGCTCGATAACCTGTTCACTGGATTCTCCGAAGATGTAGATATTTTCATCTCCTACAAACTGATGGATTTCTACGTTGGCTCCATCTTCTGTGCCCATTGTCACAGCCCCGTTCAGCATGAATTTCATGTTACCTGTTCCACTTGCTTCTTTGGATGCAAGAGAAATCTGTTCAGAAATATCACAGGACGGAATCAGCTTTTCTGCCAGTGTCACGTTGTAGTTTTCTACCATAACCACTTTCAGATACGGTGCAACTTCCGGATCGTTATCAATCAGTTCCTGCAGGCAGAGGATCAGATGAATGATATCCTTTGCAATAATATAAGCCGGTGCAGCCTTTGCTCCAAAGATTACCGTGATCGGAGTCTCCGGTTTCTTTCCACTCTTGATCTCCAGATATTTGTAGATCACATATAATGCATTCATCTGCTGACGCTTGTATTCATGCAGACGTTTTACCTGAATATCAAAAATTGAATTTGGATTGATTTCCAGTCCCTGTGTTTCTTTTAAGTAAGCTGCCAGATCCTCTTTCTTTTTCTGTTTTACCACAAGAAGGCTCTTTAAAGTTTCCTCATCATTTATATGATCAAGCAGTTTTTCAAGCTTTGTTGCATCTTTGCGGTAATCCGGTCCGATCTTCTCATCCAGCCATGCAGTCAGTTCATGGTTGCAGTGCAACAGCCATCTTCTGAACGTAATACCATTAGTCTTGTTGTTGAATTTCTGTGGGTAAATGTCGTAGAACGGTTTCAGCTCTTCATTTTTCAGGATCTCTGTATGAAGATAAGCAACTCCGTTGACACTGTATCCATAATGGATGTCCATATGAGCCATGTGTACACGATTCTGGTCATCGATAATATGGACTCTCGGATCTTTATATCTTCCCTTAATTCTTGCATCCAGATCACGGATGATCGGAACAATCTGCGGTGCAACCTGCTCCAGATAATCAACCGGCCATTTTTCCAGTGCCTCTGCGAGGATGGTGTGATTGGTATACGCGCAGGTCTTCTGTACGATCTCAATCGCCTCATTGAAGTCGATCTGTTTCTGAACAAGAAGACGGATCAGCTCCGGAATAACCATAGAAGGATGTGTATCGTTGATCTGGATCGCCACATGCTCATGAAGCTTTCTGAGATCATATCCCTTTTCTTCACACTCGCGGATGATGTACTGTGCTGCATTGGAGACCATAAAATATTGCTGATAAATACGGAGCAGATTTCCTGCCTTGTCGCTATCATCCGGATAGAGGAACAGCGTCAGGTTTTCACGGATATCGTTCTTATCAAAATTGATTCCGTTTCCAACGATTGCATCATTTACCGTCTCTACATCAAAAAGATGAAGTTTGTTGCTTCCGCCTTCGTATCCGGTTACATCAATATCATACAGATGGGAACGAAGACTGAAGTCCTTGAACGGGACTTCAAATGAAATACCGGTATCATTGAGCCAGCTGTCTTTTTCAATCCATGGATTCTTCTGTTCATCCTGTTTGTGGTCGGTAAATACCTGTTTGAACAGACCCATATGATAGTTCAACCCGATTCCGTCTCCCGGAAGTCCGAGTGTTGCAATGGAATCCAGGAAGCAGGCTGCCAGTCTTCCAAGTCCTCCGTTACCCAGTGACGGTTCCGGCTCTACTTCTTCAATCTCACAGATATCCTTTCCATTTGCTGCGAGAAGTTCTCTTACTTCATCGTATACCCCAAGGTTGATCAGGTTATTGGATAACAGTTTTCCGATCAGGAATTCTGCTGATATATAATATACTTTCCTTCCGATTTCCGAAATATTTCTTCCTTTATCTGCCGCAGCTTCTTTTACTGTTGAAAGAAGTGCTGCGTAGATCTCTTCATTTGCCGCATCTTTGATTGATTTACCAAGTGTCTGCTGTAATTTTTCTGAGAAATTCATAATTAACCTCCTGAATCTGCGCTGCCGCATCATTATCCCGAATCTGTGTCTGATTCATTTCTATAAATTCTTTGTTTATCAGTTTCCGTTTGCTTTACACTGATATTATAATCAGATTATAACCATAATCTCTTGCATCATAGTAGTAAAAAGTAATACAATACTATCAAATAAACAACTTTTTGACAGTAGAAAGGACTCCAGTATCTGATTATGAACACACTCACCTACGAAAACCTCCACGAAGTAAAAAAACACGTCAGCACCCAGTTTCCATACAACACCTATCTGTGCTCCATTCCATTGGACTTCACACAGGTTCCGCTTCACTGGCATAATGACGTGGAGATCATTGTAATAAAAAAAGGCTGTGGTATCATTTCCGTTGATACCGAGCCCAGAGCTGTGAAAGCCGGTGACATCATCCTGGTCCGCCCGGGGCAGCTTCACTCCATTTCCCAGCATGAAAAAGACAGTATGGAATATGAAAATATCCTGTTTCAGAGCAGTCTTTTATATTCTGCTGATTCCGATCCCCGGACAGTCGGATATTTCCAGCCGTATTTTTCACTGGAATATAAACTTCCATGGCTCTTTGACGATACCTGTTCCTCCCATGAAGAACTTTCTTCCTGTATTGATGCAATCGATGACCTCTGCGCTAAGCGTCCGGACTATTATGAATTATCAGTAAAAGGACATCTCTTTCACTTCTTTTACCTGTTATTCTCCTCCCAGGGATCACCTGTCACCTTCAGCCGCAGCAAATCTCTGGATAAGGTTAAACAGATTGTTTCCTACATTGAATCACATTATACAGAACAGATTACCGTTCAAAGTGCAGCAGATTATATGGGATTCTCCGAATCACATTTTATGAAATTCTTTAAGCAGCACCTGCACACAACGTTCACCAGTTATCTGAATGGCTACCGTCTTACCATTGCCGCCAGACTTCTGCTCACGGAAGATGACAGTATTCTGTCCATCTCGGAACGCACAGGATTCAATAACCTGTCTTATTTTAACCGTTTATTCAAAAAAGAATATCAGATGTCACCGAGGGAATATCGGAACCGTCAGTAAACAAAAAAAGAACAGCGTCTGAGATATTTCCCTCTCAGGTTCTGTTCTTTTTTTATTTTTATAAGATAAACTTACCTCTGTCTTACTTATATGCTCTTATGCAAATCCTACTCAACCTCTTCCGGTTCCATGCTTCTCATATGTTCCCCGTCTTTTTTGATCTCATATTTCTGATTATACTCATTCAGATAAGTTTTATATTCAGTGCTGTCGGAAGGATATACCTTCGAATCATGAATATGTGTAGCCATATTCTCTTTATCGCTGTTCATAAGTGCAACCATCGCACTTGCACAGTGTGCCGCAATACGGTTAAAGCTGTTCAGGATATCTGTAAATACTGTTCCTTCTTCCAGACCGCATCCACCACTGCTCATACGCTCCACATGGCGCATCTTCAGTTCATCACACAGTGTTGTAATGACCATACCAAGCGGTGCTACTCTCTGTGCCATTTCTTTATCATTCTCAAGGAACGCCTTGCACGTAAGATTGATCTCCTCACGTACCGCTTCCATGACAACATTCAGTTCATCCCAGGCATCTTCCGAGAATTGTGTCTTATTCTCATGCATATCACTGGACATATATGCAATATAAGAAGCATGATCTCCGATACGTTCAAAGTCATTGATCGTATGCAGATAAAGTGAAACCTGCCTTGTCTGTGCTGTGTTCATCTCATGCTTTGTAAGCTTGATCAGATAATCGCCCAGACGGCTTTCATACTTATCGATCAGATCTTCCTTTTTCTGAACCTTGTCGAACTTACTCTGCTGGTATTCATTCAGAAGATTCATTGCACGGTTAACATTCTTACGAAGCTTCTTCGCCATACCGCTCATGGCACGATGGCACTGTCCGATTGCAAGTGCAGGATAGTTCAGGAGACGTTCTTCCAGAAGGTCGAAATCCGCCTCGTCTTCCAGTTCCTCTGCACTGTCTTTCACAAGCCAGCACACCAGCTGTTCAATCTTCGGTATGAACGGGAAGAGAACACATACTGTTGCCACACGGAATACAGTATTCAGTAAAGCAATGGAAACCGGTGACATGATCATATCCATAAATCCGAAATGTACGATAGCATTTACCGTATAGAAGATCACAGACCAGAGGATCAGGCCAAACAGGTCATTGATCAGGTAAACAAGTGCTGTACGTTTACCATTTTTATTCGCGCCGATGGCTGAGATCAGAACCGGACAGGCAGCACCTACACCGATACCGAGAACGATCGGGAATGCACTGGAGAATGTCAGGATGCCTGTTACAGATAATGCCTGCAGCACACCGACTGTTGCAGATGCACTCTGAAGCACTGCTGTAAATGCGATACCTACCAGAATACCGATCAACGGATTGGAAAACATGGTCAGCATATTTGTAAAGGTTGGACTGTCTTTCAGCGGTGAAACAGCGCCACTCATTGTCTGCATACCTGTCATCAGGATTGCAAAACCAAGCATGATATTACCGATATTTTTATGCACGGAGCGCTTACATGCCATACGAAGGATAATACCAATAATCGCTACTACTGCTGAAATTGTTGCAGTGGATAAAATCTTAGCAATTCCATTCTTTCCATCAATATAAGAAAGACAGAGAATCCACCCGGTAATACTGGTTCCAATGTTAGCTCCCATGATAATACCAATGGCCTGCTTCAGCTTCATCATACCTGAGTTAACGAAACCAATGACCATAACGGTTGTGGCAGAAGAAGACTGGATCACACTGGTAACACCAGTACCCAGAGCAACTCCTTTCAGCGGTGTGTTTGTCATTCGATACAGGAAAGCTTCCAGCTTATTTCCAGCAACCATTTTCAGGCCATCGCCCATCAATGACATACCAAACAGAAATAATGCCACTCCACTCAGCAATGACAATATCATTGAAAAAATTCCCATTATTTTCTCCTTTGTCGTCTGCCTGATTTCCATCCTCATCCCAGGAAATCGGCGCATAATGTAAGCAGGTTATTTTACCTGTTTCTAATCAGAATTTAACCTGCCCTTTACTTTTCCATTCTTATTATGTCACGTCCGGGAGATTATTACAATAATTGTTTTTTCAAAAATTGCATTTTTTCCATAGCGTTTAAAATGCTGTCTTTTTTTTCCTGATTTTTTTTGCAGTTTTCATAAAATTTTCCGGCATGCTCCAAAATATATCAGAACATGTCGAAAAATAACATACAATAAATCGGACAGTAAAGAAGGAGCTGTCTATTTTCAGGACAGCCCCTTTCCTCAAATTCCAGTATTAAAATCAATTGGTTATTCACAATCCACTTCACTGCTTCATTTTATTATCTGGGGGAGTTGCTATAGTTCTACATACTACTGCTCATTGCCGCTCCTGTCGCAGCTTCCTCTTCACATTCTGCCAGAACAAGTTCTGCCTTGAACATATCTTCAATAATTTCACACAGTACCGGATTTTTTCTCAGTCCATTCCCTGAACCAATCATGCGCCTGATCTTTATGCCGGTTCCTTTCTGAATAGTCATATACATCTGATACAATTCTGTGCTCATTCCCTTCAGAACACCATAGCAGAAATCTTCAGGTGTAAAGTTTTCGGAACTTACCTGAGTAATACTGCCGCTTTTTTCCGGATTCATCCGCGTACCGTCAAATGTTGTTTCAACTTTAATCTTTCGACTTTCAGTTCTTTCACTATTCAGGTCTCTCCCTGTTCTTGCCATCTTTTCCATTACTTTGTATAATGGCTGATCCTGTCCGGTCGCTTCTTTTACAATTTTCCGGAAAAACTGTTCCAAGAGCGCATACGCCTTGCCACCACACAGAGATGCTCCCGCAAGCAGATACTTCCCATTCAGGAAAGGTCTCGCCTCAATTCCATCTCCCGAAAAATACTGACCGGAAAGAACAGAAATCTGTCCACCGGTTCCCATATTGACCAGTAATGTATTCTCCTCATCACCTGCTGCTCCAAGGAAGCTTGCCTGATTGTCTCCGATTGCTGTTGTAACTGTCCTTCCTCTGTATGTACCCAGTTTTTCTATTTCCGTACAGACATCCGGCAGCCAGTTTACGTCCACTCCCATTTCAGCCAGTTTTTCTTTCTCAAAGCACATCTTACGACTGTCAAAGAATCCCAAACCTGCTGCATTGCTTACATGTATCAGAGGTTTTTTTCGTCCCGTTAAATACATTCCAAAATAATCCATGATTGTACAGAAACTCAACGCCGAATCCGGAACCAGATTATGTCTGATATTATAAATGTGTGTGACAAGCCCATATCCTGAAGCAGCATGGATTTGACATCTTTCCCGAATTTCTTCTGTTAAAGGAATCTGATCCCCATCGCAGATACTTCCTCTGGCATCCTGCCATGTATATAACGGACTGACACAATTTCCTTCTTTGTCAACATAGACAATTCCATGCATCTGCCCTGTGAGCCCAATCCGCTCAACATGCGGATACTTCTCCAGGAAATAATCCAGCAGATTCACTGCTCTTTCTACAATTTCTTTTGCATACTGTATTCTTTCCCATTCATTTCCGGTCTCGATAAAGCAACCGTTCTCTACAGTTTTTGCCTCCAGAATCTTTGCCTGTCCGTTTTCCTCTTTTTCCAGAACAACACCGCTTATCGTTGTTGTCCCAATGTCAATCCCCGCCGTTTTCACAGTCCAAACTCTTCTGCCAGTTTCTTAAACTCCGGCAGGGAATTAATAATAGTATCATAAGATACACAATAAGCCAGTCTCACATAACCCGGGCAGGCGAAAGAACTTCCCGGAACCATGAGAATATTATATTTCTTTCCAGCTTCGCAGAACGCTTTTTCATCTACTACCGGTGATTTCACAAAGAGGTAGAATGCACCCTGGGGTTTGATGCACTCGAATCCGCATTCCTTCAGTCCATTGTATAACGCCAGACGATTCTTGTCATATGCAGCTACATCCACTTCTGCATCTACACATTTGGCAATCACCTTCTGCATCAGAGACGGTGCGTTGACACATCCGATGGTACGGTTGGCAATAGCCGCTGCAGTAATAAGTTCTTCGCTGCCATCTGCTTCATCCGGAATTACCAGATAACCGATACGCTCTCCCGGAAGAGACAAAGATTTACTGTAAGAATAGCCAACAATGGTATTGTCATAATATTTTGTCAAATACGGAACCTCTACACCGTCATAAGCCAGCTCTCTGTATGGCTCGTCAGAGATCAGATAAATCACACTTCCAAATTCCTGCTGTTTTTTCTCAAGAATTGCTGCCAGCTTCTTAATAGTTTCTTCGGAATATACAACACCAGTGGGGTTGTGAGGTGTATTTACGATCACTGCTCTTGTCTTTGCTGTAATCTTCTGCTCAAACTCCTCAAGATTCGGTTGGAATGTGGTTGTATCCGGAGAGATTTCCACAAGCTTGCCATCAAAATTACGCACATATGCACCGTATTCCAAAAAGTATGGTGCAAAAACAATCACTTCTTCCTCTGGATTCAGGATTGTCTTGAAAATCACATTCAGACCACTGGCTGCCCCAACTGTCATAATCAGATTCTTTGCCGCAAATTTAGTTCCAAAGCGGCGGTTCAAAGATTCTGCGATCGTCTGGCGCACATCCTCAAATCCCGCATTACTCATATAACCATGAAGCACTGTCGGCTCCACTTCGTTCACCAGATCAATAATAGCCTCCTTCACACACTCCGGTGCCGGAACGCTCGGATTCCCAAGACTAAAATCATAAACTTTATCCGCACCGTAAATGGCTCTGAGACGATTTCCCTCCTCAAACATCATACGGATGGCTGAATTATTTTTTACATAAGGTTTCATTTTTTCTGCTATCATAACACATTCGCTCCTGTTCAAATAATCCCGGTAAACCACCGAAATTCAGAATAATATTGCAACTGTCCAATTTCTCTTGCAGTGCATAATTTATCTTTATTTTAACCTTATCATGGTAAAGTGTCAATGTGCGACAATATACTATATTCCATCTTTTTAGCCGAAGTCAAGTAAGTCCCCTGCTTTAATTGCGAAAAGCAATAAGCAGGGGGTGGGAACTTGCTTGTATCAGAAGGAATCTTTGCGCTCCTCCAGTAACAAAATGTCAATAGTTTTTTAATCACTTTTTTCAAAAAAGGCAAAAAGAATAGAACGTATAGTTAATTTCCATACGCTCTATCTCACATTTCATAGTGACATGCTCCCATCACTTAAATCCCAGATTTTGAAGTGGGGGCTTCTTGCTCAATGACTCTACTGAGCCAAGTATCTACAAGCTATCCTCGCGTGTCCCGCGATTTTTTTTGCCCGGACACGGGCGTATTTTCTTACTTATTGTCCGGATACGGACAGTTTACGCTGTTCCCTTGCCAGCCTTTTTTCATTTTTTTGAAAAATCCTGCCTTTTCCATCTCAATCTCTTTTTTCATAAAAACAGTTCTTTTTTGATCTTTTATCTTGTCGACTGTTTTTGTTATACCATGAATCGCGTTGAAGAACAAGCGTTCTTTCCTGTTTTTTTGCAATTCATCTCCTACCTGTAGAGGAAAGAGAATACTTAAATGAAAAACTAAATTCCAGTTTTGGACCAAATGCAAGAGTAAATTCCATATAGGTCGAAGTTACTTTTGCACACATATTTGCCATATTGTCTTTGATAATCATTACTCCGTATAATGTACTTGCAGCTGATTGCCTGCCTGTGCAGATTGGAGATAATTATGAAGAATAAAGGCAATCAGAAACATTTAACATTTGAACAGCGTGTTGATATCGAGAAAGGTCTTACTGAGAATAAAAGCTTCGCTGAAATTGGACGAATTATTGGTAAAAATCCATCTACCATATCAAAGGAAGTACGTCTCCACGCACATACAAAAGAACGTCCGGATTCAGGTTACACTCATCCTCCATGTATTCATCGAAAGAACTGTAAGATGACATGCTTGTGTGATAAGATGTGTGGCATTCATTGTAAGCTTTGCAGAAAACCATCCTTTCGCTGCACTGATATATGTCCCGCATATGAGACAGCTGAATGTGAGAAACTGAATAAACCACCCTACGTATGTAATGGCTGTGGTAAAAAGACCCATTGTCTTATGCCCAGAAAGTTTTATTCATCCAAATATGCCCATGATGAGTACCGTAGCGTGCTAGTCGATTGCAGAGCCGGCATTAACCAGACTCCGGAAAGCATTCAATCCATGAATGATTTATTGGTTCCATTGATCAAGGAGAAACATCAGTCCATCGGTCATATTTATGCTACTCATGCAGAAGAATTGGGTTGCTCCAGAAGAACACTTTACTCCTACATCAATGATTGTGTATTCGATGTCCGCAATGGTGACTTAAGGCGTTCTGTACGTTATAAGAAACGCAAGAAACCTACACAGACCAGTGCAAAAGATCGTTCTTATCGTCAAGGTCATAACTACGAAGATTTCCAGAATTATATGAAAGATCATCCAGATATAAATGTTGTGGAAATGGACTGCGTGGAAGGAAAGAAAGGCGAAAGCCGTGCCCTCTTGACCTTTACATTCCGCAACTGCAATCTTATGCTTATGTTCCTGTTGGAATATCAAGACCAGGAATGCGTGTTAGAGGTCTTTGTATGGCTTGAAACAGTGTTGGGGCAGGATGCATTCAAAAAGCTTTTTCCGGTGATTCTCACGGATGGAGGTTCAGAATTCTCAGCTCGTGAAGAGATGGAGGAATTCTGTGACGGAAGTAAAAGCACGACTGTCTTTTACTATGATCCGTATAGCTTTTGGCAAAAAGGTGCCTGCGAAAAGAACCACGAGTATATCCGCTACATCCGTCCGAAAGGGAGTTCATTCGCTGATTTAAATGACGAGAAAGTCAGACTTATGATGAATCACATAAACAACGAAAAAAGAGACAGTCTTAATGGACATAGCCCATATGAACTCTCTCTTTTACTCTTGGACAACAAACTGCACAAAGCATTAGGATTAAAGGCAATCGCACCTGATGATGTTATGCTTAGTCCAAAACTTATAAAATAAAATAGTAAAGCACAGGCAGATTTCACTGCACCAGAATTTAGTCTTGCACATAAGGCATGTGGAATTTAGTCTCGCACACTATTTTCAGATGCCCGGTTAGTATGCATAAAAACATAAATCATGGGTGCTTACAGGTTTATTATAAGGCAAAAAAATGGAATTGTTAAGGTGTAAAGTGGAATTTAATCCCGCATATTTACTGAGATAAGACACATCTGGAATTTAGTTTTTCATTTAAGTAATTTTCAGGCGTAAATACCTGGCACTTCTTGTTCATAACTTACCTCTTTGTATCCAGTTTATTTATTACAGCATTCATTTTATCTTCTCTTTTTCACTTTTCATCTAGAGACATTTTTTCAAGTAGTTCATACCCTTTGTTTGTAATAAAGTAACGCCCTTTTGCGTGTACCATCTCAACGTACCCTTCTTCTACCAATTCCCTAATAATTTGATTAACTTTCAATTTACCACAGGGCACTAGACTGGCTATTTCTTGCTGATTAAGTGGACATATATTTTTACCTTCAATTTCTAATTGATTTTCCCTGACTATTAATAATACTTTTGTTTTTTCATTCACAAAATTTAAAACTTCATTCATTGTCTACACCTTCTACTCATTCAGCAATATATATCAGTTTGTTTTTGAAACCATTATAGCATTATTACTTCTTTTTTTCAATTATATTAGCAGTGAAAACCTACCTAATGCAACCTTCAATATGTAAAATTCCTATAATCCCTCATTTTGCTACATATTGTTTTTTATATTAATCCTAACCTAATTCTTGTTAATAGCAATGAAGTGTATGGCATTTTTCCCACACACTTCATATCGCTACTATTTTTTACGATTAATACGTTATCTAGATGATGTGAAATACAACAATAAATGTTTGTTACATAATTACTTCTTTTCCCTTTGCCTTTAGTGGCATAGGCTTTTCTGTATCTCCTCCAGCAACCTTTGCTTTCATCACCTCCAGCTTCGCCTTCAAGGACACTCTTTCTGCAGGTGCATCTGCATACTGTCTGATGCCCTTATCCTGCCCTGTACCCACTGTTTTCTCTGCAAGCGGAATATTCTTCGCCGGACGGTCTGCGACCTCTTTTTCGTTCTTTGGAGCTTCCGGCTCATCATCCATATCAATTCCGTCATTACCCTTTTCATCCATGTTAAGCAGGGCATTCAATGCTGACAGACGCTCTAACTTCTCTGCAAGCTCCGCTTCCTGTGCAAAAGGCTTGGTTACTTCCACCTTTGCGGTTTCTAGCTGATGCTCCACAGTTTCAAGTTTTGTCTGTGCTTCCATAAGCTGCTTTGGCATGGACTCCAGTGCATGGTTGATACGTGAGATATTACCGAGTGGGTCTGAACCGACTTCCAAATTGTGTGAAAGCTGACCTTTCAGGTTCATCACAAATTTGTGGTTGAATGCATCAAAGTATACTGACATCTTAAAACCTGCATATTCGCCAATGACCGCAGGGGCATTGACTGTTTTTATTTCCTTGCACATCTCCACAAGGGCTGTTCCGGCTTCTTTTTTATCCGTAAAGAGCTTATATCTTCTAGGTATCCAAAAAGAAAAATAAGCAGTGATCTGTTTTCCCTTACAGACCGCTGCTTAAATTTTTGTTGAACCGATAGCCGGCACCCCACACTGTCTGTATATAGACAGGTTTACTGGGATTATCTTCTATCTTTTCTCTGATATTTCTGATATGGCTCATAACGATGTTGTAATCACCGGAATATGATTCTTTCCAGACAAAATCATAAATTTGCTCTTTACTGAACACTCTGCCCGGATTCCTCGCTAATAAATATAAAATTTCAAACCCAATACATGTAACATTGATCTCTCTTTTGTCACGATATACCAGCCGCTTAGATACATCTATTTCTATTCCTTCAAAAACCAGTCTTGTATATGTTTTAGCTTCTACTAACTGTGCTTTATTCCTGAAACCATCCAGGGCAGACATAACCGAATTTAGCAATTCATTCTCGTCATTATTAAATGATAATACTAATAATTTTGCGATGTTATCCCTCCTCTAAATGTGTCAGTATCCCTTCAGTCAACGCTTGCGCCAACATTTCTTGATAATCTGCACTGTCTTCCTCCTAAAACTGTTTCCTCTCAGTCTGTTAGGCAAATGATAGGTTTACGCAGATGCGGTGAGTTTACCATGATCCATTTCATAAACCTCATCACATAAAACTTCAATATCCTCTTTGTTATGACTCGCGAGGATGATTGCCTTCCCCTCATCACGCAGATTCAGCAAAATCCCCCTGACCTCCTCCACGCCCTGGTTATCCAGACCATTCATAGGTTCATCCAAAATCAGGATATCAGGATTTTCCATAATTGCTTGAGCAATTCCAAGTCTCTGACGCATTCCCAAAGAATACTTACCGACTTTCTTTTTACTATTCGGGTCAAGTCCTACACGCTCCATGCTCTCCTGGATTTCCTTTTTTCCAATCACATTTTTAATGCTTGCAAGATATTCCAGATTTTTAAATCCGGTATAAGAACTAAGGAAACCTGGCGTTTCGATGATGATTCCTATATTATCTGCAAAATCTGTATCCTTACCAATTTCTTTTCCATCTACAATTACTTTACCGCTGGTAGGCTTTAGGAATCCGATAATTGTTTTAAACAAAACCGTTTTCCCGGATCCATTTCTTCCCACAATTCCATAAATTTTCCCGCTTTCAAATTCTATTGAAACATTATTAAGAGCTGTGTCTGCTCCAAATTTCTTTGATACATTCTCTACTTTTATAATGCTTTCCATATTCTTATACTCCTTCCATTTCTTTGCCCTGCAGTATATATCTTCCCAGCAGATAGCATACGGCAATAATTAAAACTTCGGCTGCAAGTACCATCATAATAGAAAATCCATATACACCGTCATATAAACTGCTCTGCACATACATGCCCCATGTTCCGAACATAAAATGAGCAATTCCTTTTATACGATAACCGCCCAAAAAGGTAAGGCCCTCCAGCAAAAGAAGTATGGACGGTATCAATTTTTTAACATTCATCGCTTCCATAAGAATAAACGATGCTGAAATTGTGATTACATGAACTGTCCATATAACAACAATCGCTGCCATTTCCTTCAGACTGGAGAATTTTCTCTGCGATATGAGTAGCTCAAATATTTTAAACAGAAACAGCATAATAACTGCCGTCAATCCACCATTGAAAATGTTTTTGACAAAATAATTCTTCCACCATTTCTGCACCATTCCATATCGTATTACAACAAAACGTCGGTTTTGTCTGTCCATGCCCGGCTGAAGACTGATCAGCAATATATAAATCCCTATTGGAAGCAACCAGCGTCCCAACGGAATCAGCGGAAATGTGTCTATTGCATCCATAGGAACGCCCGCAAATAACTGAAAAAATAAAGATGTTCCCATTTATTCTTCCTCCGCTACATTCTTAAAATCTACTCGCTTGATTACCCATCGAGAAATTATTGCAAGAATCAATATAATTACCACAAATAATGATACCGTTCCCCACTGTCCACCGCTTCCATCTATGGAATTTCCAGGGATTGCTTTTGCCATAATAGAAAGATTAGCGTATCCCTCCTGTTGTAATAAGTATCCGGATAACTGTATGCCAAATACGATCAGTATCCCGTAAATTTCTTTCAGCAGAAGGTTACACACATAAAGCAAAATGCCTAACGCCACCAAATATAGAAGCAGAAAAGCAAAGGTAATCATAAATGCCTGCGGAACAGTCATATTTTCCAAGACATTAATCCATGAAAATGAAATGTGGTATTTCTCATTGATGTTCAACGTTGTATCCATTGCCAGTTCATACGTTGGGCTGCTCCACATATTACCAACATACCCGTTGGAGCAACTGACAATTACAGATACCGCCGCTATGCAGGTAACATACAAAAATGCCTGAGCCATGATGTACTGCAGCATAGCGATATTCCATCTTTTGCGGCTACTTCTGCACAAGGTCAAATAAGTGTTTCCTTTGATAAAAGGGGCGTCCGATATAATCAACAGCCATCCAAGCACTAAAAACAAAATATTCTTATAGTAATGTTCCACCACTATAAACGCTTCTAGGATGTTTATCGGTTCTCCCGTATCCCATACATACTGCATAAAATTATTCAACCAGTATCCAAACAGTGCAATTCCCAGAACGAAGCCCATTATTACTCGTTTGCTGCTTCGTTCTTCCAAAAACGTATTTTTGGTAATGCAAAAAATCTGCTTATATTTCCCCATTTCGATACCTCCGTTTCAGCCCCCACATAACCAGCACTGCCGCCAGCAAAATGTAAACACACTCCATAACCCCTGACAGCGGGTAATTATTCAAATCATCTCCTCGTATAAGATCGATTGGATTTAAAATAGGAACCTTTCCCAATGCAAGCCACATGGCTTCATACAATACAAACGGTGCAATCAAAGCTACATATTTATTCGGAAGCCACACCGCAAAGGCTAGTCCAACCAATGCCCAAGTACATCCAAACAGGAACCCTAACAACACTTTCCAAAGAAAGACATACCAATCTCCATAGGTTTCTATATAATAAATCAGCGCTCTTCCTGCCATAAGCCCTTCATCATTTCCTGTTGGAATACCGGGAACACCACAGTAGTAAACAATGTTCATTGCTATGAAAAATGGAATAGCCAACATAACTCCTCCGGATAGCGCTGTTGTCACAATACGAGTAAGACCGAATTTTACTGGTGACATCCTGGAATAAATCATTTTCAAGTAGCCACTGCTATACTCCTCACAAAAGGCAGTCGCATACGCAAGACCCGGAAATATGGCAGCAAAAGGACAAAATCCTGATGCTGCAAATATTTCAATCATAATAAAATAACTGCTTCTGCTTTTATCCAATGGTGCATGAAAAGCTGCCGATACCAGAATATAGGCTACTACCAATAGACCGGCAAAAAAGCCTCTATTCAGGAAACTTCTTTTCAAATCCTGCCAAAAGAATCCTTTCATTTTACTCCACCCTCACTATTTCTCCTGATACCGCATTCACACAAATACTGGATGCAGCACCATTTGTTGTAAACGCTTCCGATAATTCTTCATTCTCTAACCATACAGACAATGGTGTATAGATATGCCATACAGGAACTAATGCCAGCCTATTTTCATCTTCCTGAAAAACTGGATAATATAAAAACTCTACATTGGTCAGAACTGCCTTGTCACTGTCACTCCCATTGATTTTTCCGTTATTCAGATTTACTTCCAGAATCTGCTCGATCTGTCCCCAGGACAATACGGTTTCGCATTTTTCTTGTTTTTCTACTTTGCCAAGGCTGCTGTCTAAGGATAAAGTGACAATATCATCTTCACATACCCAGGCATCCCCTAACGGTTGAACCTCTCCATACACTACGGAACCAAATTCATGTACGACTCCCATACCCTCATATGATGGTGTAAATTTAACCTCATAGAATGTGACACTTTCATTCTGATAGCTTGTAATCTTGTAAATATATATTTCTGTCAAATCAATTTTTGAAAGTTTATCCAACAATAATTCTTCCATTTTTCTATAATCATCCTTATGATCTACTTGATTTAAAACGGTTTCGCTCCCTGACTTATAAGCAGAAATACATTTTTCCCGTAAAATTTTATCCTCATAATAAGCACTTGTACCATTTGAAAAACTTGCTGACTTCTGTCCATCTGACAATTCATAAACAGAATCATTGCCAAAAACAGAAAATAATGCACGTTCGTCACTTTGTTCATTTTCTACTTCCAATTTCTCTCTTTCTTTTTTCACTTCCTCTGATAAATCATCTATTGTACCTGAATTACTTCCCAGAAAATCCTTCAAAAGATCTTTTGTAAGTGTATCATTTTCCCCAAGCACCATATTGTAAATATTTTCTGGCATATCCGGCATCTGCGCCTGAATTCTTATGGCATTATCTTCTGTGCCGATCGTACAGTTGATTTCCTTAAGAGTATTTTCCTCCTTTCCTGTTCCACCTTCATTTACAATTGCTTCCACTTCATTTTCCACAGAGCCCTTTGCATGAAGGATGTCTCCATTAGATGAACTTTCCGGAGCCTTCTGACAACCACATACAGCTACTGACATCAGCGCTGCTACAATTACTAATCTAAAAATTTTATTTCTCATAAATGCCTCCTATGCGTTTTAATATGGACATATTATAAATACAATTTTCTCTGTTTTCTTTTGTCCGGTGAAATCCGCCCACGTTATTGCCGAAATTAGACCAAAAGAGCTGTTACAAAATCATATCGTATCAATCACACATGAGTTTGCAACAGCTCGCTACTACATATCTTTTACATATATCATAATATCTGCTTCCATAGAACCATTCTCACATAAAAACTCCATGTCTCCATGATATTTTTCCACAATCCTTCGCACATTTTTTAGCCCTATGCCATGATTCATCTTATCTGATTTTGTTGTTTCCAGTATACCCCTCTTTCCTTCAGCAATCCCTCGGCAACTATTGCAAATATTCAAAAACAAAACTCCCTTATCCAGCTTCATCGTTATTTTCAGTTCCTTTTCTTTTGTCTGCACGGAAGCATCTATTGCATTATCCAGCAAATTTCCCAATACTACATTCAAATCAAAAGAATGTAAATTCAGCTTTTCCGGTATACTAATTTTAGTTTCAACCAAATTCAGTACATCCTTTGCCTTTTGAATTTTATAATTCAGCAGACTGTCAATAGTATCATTCCCTGTAGCAACATATTCCTGCGGATTCTTCATAAAGTGCTGCATGGAATCTAAGTAATTGTCTGCTTCCTCTACTTCTTTTTTCTGCACCAATACCTGTAATGCCAAGATATGATTTTTCATATCATGCCGCAAAGCCCGGATGCGGTTCTGGGACTCCATAATCACATCCAACTGATTCTGATATGCGTATATCTGCTGTTTATAAATATCATAGTCTCTTAAATGGATATAGTTTTCCAATAGCACATTATAGAGGTAGAATACACTGATGTTAATAATCAACGTGCAACAACAGATTAATAGTGCATACATACTTTCCAGATTTCCCAGCATCAGCATGCTTAGTATAATGACACTCATTGCCGGGATCACGATCAGTAATAATGTCTGCTTTTTACCAAAAGCCATTTCTTTTCTATCATCAGGATAGGAAATATGACTTATCACCGTGACACATATCAAAATCAGCAATGCTTGAATTGCCGGTTGCTGAAATTCCGCAAGCTCTCCAAAAATGAAAAGTACAATTAAAGAACAAGCCATATCAAGGCTGAATAACACAAGAGATACCCATAACCTCTTTTTCCAGATTTCCTGATAAAAACAGGTAAGCGTTATCATACCCAGACAATTACATATTTCATATACCACAGACACCTGAAACATACTGTACACGATTGTTGTCAACATGCAGTATACACCCAGACCGATTTTCAGAGATTTCTTCTCCACATCATCTAATGACAGGAAAATATCCATGGCTTTTTTCACTAATAATGTTCTAAGAACATTTACAATTAACACAATTATAGGACTATAGGATTCCATCACTCATATTCGCTTTCTGATATTGTTTAATTTTACTTCTGGTTTCTTTTCTGTATGGTTTACTGATATTCAGGTTTTCCCCATTTACCATCTTTACTGCTTCGTAAGAATACTCACAGACAAAAGCCTGGTTAATGATATAGGACTGATGAATCATAATAAAATCAGCCGGAAGATTCTCCGCTATGCTCCTGAGTTTCCCATAAAATTCTTCCTCTCCATCCTTTTTTACAATTACAATTTTCTTGTCCATGCTCATAAAATAAGCAATATCCTTTATCGGAACTCTGAATACTGAATTGCCTTTTTGATACTCAAAATATGTATCCGCACTTCTTTTCTGCTTTATGCTTCTTATCAGCACTTCCTTTATTTGCTCTACTGGAACGGGTTTAATTAAAAAGTCCAACGGCTGCACTTTAAATAACTGCATGGCATAACTTTCTTTGGAAGAAATATATACAATGTGAGTCTGCATATCCTCCAATTCATTGCGAATAAAATTTCCAACCGCAATGCCATTGTTCTGGACTAATTCAATATCCAGAAAAAGCAAATCCAACTCTATTCCCTTTTTCAAATCGTTCTCTATACTCTCGCCCGAATACCATACATCAATTTCAATTTTTATCGCCAACTCTTTTGAAAGCTCATAAATTTGTTCTTCCAAAGCAGAGCATAAAATCTTATCGTCATCACAAATTCCAATCCTGTACATAGTCATTTCCTTTCAGTCACAGCGAATTCCAATCACTTTCTTCTTGCATCTTTCGGTTTTTCTGCATCTTTCGGTATTGCCCAGACCCGGCTGAACCGAATTGCTCCCTCTATTCTATCTTCGGAACACAGCTTCTGTATCCTACGTTCAGAGATTCCCCATTTTATTGATGCTTCCTTTATTGATATGTATTCCATGAACTTCCCTCCATTTATAGTATTTATTTTAGACGTTTAAACGAATAATAGCAATCATTTTCCATGACTTCCCAAAATCTTAAGATTTAGAACTACGACACACCCTCTTGGGAGTGTCGAAAACAACCATAGCAAGCACTGCCCCTGTCATGACATATGGGCTGAAACTTACTTTTATGCCACAGGCATATCCCGTAAATTTCCATAGGGAAGTATCCCTAACCCTCTTATATTTTTTGAGCCACTTTTCACAGAAAAATCATTGACCTTCTTCTGCAATTTTGCTACAATTTTTCTTGGATAATTATATCCAAAAATCGAATACACTTTGAAACAAACTGTTGTAAAACATCGAACATTTTACAGCAGTTTTTTTGTACCCAAAATGGGAAGGAGGTAAAGAAATGGCAAACAGAAAACGCACCAATCCGGTGCAATTTTATCTCGATGATGACGAGCAGTATATCCTGGACGAGAAGTTCAGAGTATCAGGCATGAAAAGTAAGTCCGCTTTCTTACGCAAGCTCATTTTGTATGGCTATGTCTATGACGTGGATTACAGTTATCTTAGAAATTATAATACGGAGCTTGGACGTATCAGCTCAAATCTGAACCAGATTGCCAAGCGGGTAAACAGCACCGGAAACATTTATAAGGAAGATATGGACGAAGTAAAGGAGTTGATGAATGAGGTATGGCGTACACAAAAATCCATGCTATCAAAGCAACCGTTGATAAAGCGATAGACTACATCTGCAACCCCGAAAAGACCTATGAAAAAATGTTCGTTTCCTCTTATGCCTGTTCTCCGGAAACCGCAGCTTATGACTTCAAATATACCCTCGACCACTGCCGGGAAAACAGTCCCAACAAAGCCTATCATCTGATACAGGCTTTTGCTCCGGGAGAGGTCGGTTTTGAAGAAGCGCACCACATTGGAAAGGAGCTTGCAGATAAACTTTTAGAGGGAAAATATTCGTATGTTGTTACCACCCATATTGACAAAGAACACGTTCATAATCACATCATTTTTTGTGCCGCTGACAACATCGAACACAACAAATATCACGACTGCAAACAGTCCTATTACCACATCCGTAAACTGAGTGATGAACTGTGCAAGGAACACAATCTTTCCGTCATCATTCCGGGTGCCCAGCGTGGCAGAAAATACGAAGAATGGCAGTCCGACCAGAATGGTTCGACTTGAAAAACACAGCTTCGACGGGACATCAATTTTTTCATCAATTCGGCTTCCACTTACGAAGAATTTCTGCTTCTGATGAGAGCCAAAGGGTATGAAATCAAAGGGGAAACTTTTGAAGAAGGAGCTGCCAAATACATCTCATTCCGCCCTCTGGATAAAGAGCGTTTTGTGCGTGGCAGTACAAGGTCTTTGGGTAAGGAATACACAAAAGAACGTATCAAGGAACGCATCGAAAGGAAACGGGAGCGAAAGGCAGTAATCCCCAAAAGGGACTACTCTGCCCACAGGCTCATTGACACCTCGGACGAGAAATTTAGAAGCAGTCCGGGACTGCAAAGGTGGGCTGCCATTGAGAATTTAAAAATCGCCGCACAGAGCTATAATGAAGTCGGCTCCCTTGCAGAACTGGAACACAAAATTGCGGTGAAAACCGAAGCCGGAAAGTCTGCAAAGCAGAGCGTGGTGGAACTGGAACACCGCATCAAAGACCTTGCGGAAATCATCAAATATGCACAGCAGTACAAAGACAACCGCTCCTATCATATCGGCTACAAAAAAGCCAAGAACCCGGACGCATATTTCCGCAGATACGAAAGCCAAATTATCCTTTATGGTGGCGCAAGACACATGCTTGAACAAGCGGGCATAAACTTAAAGGGCTTGAATGTCGATAAGCTAAAAGCAGAGTATCAGGAACTGATGAAGCAGAAAAGCGAGCTGACTTCCACCTATAAGGATTGCGAAAAGGAAGTGCGTGAGCTGAAACGGAAACAGGAAAATCTCAATCAGTATCTCGTACGGACACAGCCCGATCCTGCGCAGGAGCAACAGGAGAAAAAAGATACTCCAAACCTGTAAATGGGTAAAAAAATAGAGGTGCCGAAACCCCCCTATTTTCCTAAACCTCTTGCAAAATCCGCAAGGCTGGTTTATAATCAGCTTAGAAACCGAAGGATTTTGGTGTGTCCAACGGTTGCACAATCGGAAACAAATAATCAGTTTAAAAATCAAACGGATTACAGGCTATCCCCTATTGGCGTAGAGGATAGCCTTTCCGTTTATTTGCGGTTATGTTTATTGTCTATGTATGTCAAGGCTGCAAATACAACCAGTAAAAGTGTAAGCACTTCTAAAGTATTCATACCGACCTCCTTTCTGTTTCCAGAAAGGACAACCGCAAGACTATCCCTACTGCTCTAATCTGACTGAAAAACATTATATCATGTGGTGTCGAATTTTGCTAGTACCGACTCCCATTCATTCTGCCAAAATGTCTTCTAAACATTTATTTTATTTCTGTCAGAAATTTATTGTATATTTCTTCATCATACATTACATTATTTTTCTTAGAAAATTCATACATTTTTTTATCAAAAGTAACTAATTTCAATTCTTCCTTTTTCCCATTTCCTTCAAGAACTCTAAGTGTTACCTTTTCATTAAGCATAGTAATAATTGTATAATCTGCTATATCATTCTTATGTATAATCTTTTTAGCTCCATTAAGAACGTTATGGAGCAGATATCTAAAATACTCAATTTCCGTTTCAGCAAAATCTTTTTCTAAACGTAGTTCATTTAGTGCTCTATCCAAGGAGATCAAATAATCGTCTTGCGTATACTTCGTTCCTATTTGCAATAACACTCTTAAATATTCACTTGTGCTACTTGCATTATATAAAACTCTTGCTTCTTCAATTACACTTTCTGGATGTTCCTTATTCATCTGTATATTCATGAGTATAAAAGCATTGCGGATACTCTCTAATAATATTTCATCTATTCTCTTGTCGACATCATCAATACTCATATGTAGTTCTTCATCTAAATAATATTGATTATATAAATCATACAATCTACTATACATCTGGCTCCAAATTAATCCAGATACAAGTCCAGCAACACTTTCTTCTATTTCTAAATCTTTATACACCACATCGCTTATTGTTCCAATCAATGTAAAAAAAAGACCTTGCATTAATTTTACTTCATGTTCTATTCGTGGTGAAATATACTTCTCCGTTTGAATCAACCCATTTTTTAAATCTTCAGCCAACTGCTCTTGATGATATTTTAATTCTGAAACTCCTGGATTAATAATATAAATATCAATGCCGTACGCCTCTTTATAATGCTGCGTCAATTCATTATACTTTACTAATAAATCAGGTTCTCCTTTCCTATATGCTTGAAAAAAAGTTCAAATTTCGTTGTTGCCGGAATGCTGATAGATGAAACCGTTCGCAAAAATTGGACATATTTCTGTTTATCAAAATAATACTTTTTCATTACCTTGTCTCTTACCCCTTCACCATTACAGCATTCAATTTGATAAAAATAGCGAACTGCATTTGTATCTAAAATTATCTGTTTCATCTTCACTCGCTCCCTTCAATTAAATCTTATCATTTGAATATTTGTAACACCTATCACATTACCCTACATTCTCCTTTCATACTACGCAAGAAGCAGGTCTTACGACCTGCTTCTTCTTGGTTGGGAGTCTATACCCTAAATTCTAAAGTGGAGCATCTCGCTCTTATTAATTATAATGATAGCATGCCCTTTTCAAGGATACAACAAAAATTATAACATTTAAGATTTATTCTGCCGCTTCCAAAGAAATTTCTGCATGGTGCTAGAATATAAATAGTACAAGCCAAAATGAGAAATTCCAAATACACAT
>ENA-OWRC01001302-OWRC01001302.1-human-gut-metagenome-genome-assembly--contig:-NODE-1302-length-25485-cov-19.244711_pt1 | contig 25485 bp, 20 predicted proteins | sample MGYA00248268_ERZ651895 | MGnify/ENA primary metagenome ERZ651895 (study PRJEB26924, sample SAMEA4378242) | human gut metagenome | biome: human gut; feature: human-associated habitat; material: faeces...
AGAAGCACTCCTGCTCCAACCACTGCATGTTCTGCTTCATCGACCAGCTGCCCCCCGGTATGCGCGAGAGTCTTTACTTCAAGGACGATGACGAGCGGCTTTCCTTTTTGTTCGGCAACTATATCACCATGACGAACATGCAGGACCACGAGATCGACCGCATCATCAAGATGCACATTTCGCCCATCAACATTTCAGTGCACACCACGAACCCGCAGCTCCGTGTGCGGATGCTGGCCAACAAGCGCGGCGGCGAGGTGCTCAAGTATCTGCCCCGTCTGGTGGAGGGCGGCATCGCCGTCAACTGTCAGCTGGTGCTGTGCCGCGGCATCAACGACGGCGACGAGCTACGCCGTACCCTCTCCGACCTTTTGGAGCTGACCCCTATGGTGCAGAGCATCGCTGCGGTGCCCTGCGGCGTGACGGATTACCGCGAGAAGCTGTTCAAGCAGACACCGTATGATGCAAAGACCAGCGCCGAAGTCATTGATATCATGGAAGAATTCGGCGATGAGTGCAAGCGCCGCCACGGCAAGCGCATCATTTATCCCAGTGATGAATGGTACCTCAAGGCAGGCAGGCCCATCCCGCCGGAAGAGTTCTACGAGGACTTCGACCAGCTGGAAAACGGCGTGGGCATGATGCGCCTGTATGCCTCGGAATTTCTGGCGGAGCTGGAAAAGCCCCACCGCATCTACGGCACCAAAAAGATGGACGTGGTCACGGGCGAAATGGCTTCGCCGCTCATCCACCAGATGATGGCTGAGCTGCACCGCCAGTACCCCATGGTCGAGGTGACGGTGCACACCATCAAGAACAAATTCTTCGGCGGCAATGTGGGTGTGGCCGGGCTTGTAACGGCGACCGATATCATTGCCCAGTGCGAGGGCAAGCTGACCAGCGGCACGCTGGGCGTGCCCGCCGTGATGCTGCGGGAGGAAAAAGACACCTTTCTGGACGACATCACCACCGACCAGCTGGCCCAGCGCCTTGGCGTGAAGGTGGAGGTGCTGCCGACCTCTGGCGGCGACGAAGCCCGCGCTCTGCTGCGCAGCGGCCTGCACATTGCAAGGAGAAGAAAAGCATAAAAGAAAACCCTCTCCGTCATCGCTGCGCGATGCCACCTCTCCCGAAGGGCGAGGTTTTATGCATCTTTCGGCAGAAGTGATAAAAGCTCCCCCTTTCGGGGGAGCTGGCGCGGCGTAAGCTGTGCCTGAGAGGGTTGTAAGAAAGGAGGAACCCCTATGAGCAAACCGATCGTAGCAGTGGTGGGCCGCCCCAACGTGGGCAAATCCACCCTGTTCAACAAGCTGTGCGGTCAGCGCCTTGCCATCGTGGAGGACACGCCGGGCATTACCCGTGACCGCATTTTTGCCAACTGCGAGTGGAACGGCCATGACTTCCTGCTGGTGGACACCGGCGGTATTGAGCCCAAGGCTACCGAGGGCATTCTGGCCCACATGCGGGAGCAGGCCCAGATCGCCATTGACACTGCAGACTGCATCATCATGGTGGTGGACGTGCGCGACGGCCTGACCGCCGCGGACGAGGATGTGGCCCACATGCTGCGCCGCAGCCACAAGCCCATCATTCTGGCCGTGAACAAGTGCGACAAGGTGGGCGATGCCCCCATGGAGATGTACGAGTTCTACAACCTCGGCTTTGACGAGGTGATGCCCATTTCGTCCGTGCACGGCCACGGCACCGGCGACCTGCTGGACGCTGTGTGCGCCCATCTGGACTTCAGCGAGACGGTGGTGGAAGAGGACCGCATCCCGGTTGCCATCATCGGCCGCCCCAACGTGGGCAAGTCCAGCCTGACCAACCGCATTCTGGGTGAGAACCGCATGATCGTGGCAAACGAGGCGGGCACCACCCGTGATGCCATTGACACCCCGGTGGACAACGCTTACGGCAAGTTCATCTTTACCGATACCGCCGGTCTGCGCAAGCGCAGCAACATCACCGACGGTCTGGAGCGTTATATGGTAGTGCGCGCACTGGCCGCTGTGGAGCGCAGCCGCGTGGCGCTGATCCTTGTGGATGCCACCGTCGGTTTTACCGAGCAGGACAGCAAGGTGGCTGGTTATGCCCACGATCAGGGCAAGGCGTGCATCATCGTCGTCAACAAGTGGGACGCGGTGGAAGGCAAGGAAACCAACACCATGGAGCTGCAGCGCCGCGATTATGCCGAGTGCTTCAGCTTTATGGGCTATGCTCCTATCATCTTCATCTCGGCTCAGACCGGCTACAACGTGAACAAGCTCATGCAGCTGATCCGCGATGTGGACAGCCAGAACGGTGCCCGCGTGCCCACCGGCGTGCTGAACGAGATGCTGGCCCGCGCCACAGCCCGGATGCAGCCGCCCAGCGACAAGGGCCGCCGCCTGAAGATCTTCTATCTGACGCAGGCATCCACCCGCCCGCCCACGTTCGTGGCCTTTGTGAATTCGAAGCAGCTGTTCCATTTCAGCTACCAGCGGTATCTGATCAACCAGATCCGCGAGAACTTTGGTCTGGAACACACCCCCATCCGTCTGGTGATCCGCGAGCGCGGCTCCGGCGAAGTGGGCGCAAAGGACGTGTAAGCGCCCGCAAAGGAGGCATCCGTTTCTATGATGAAAGCGATCCTGATCGCCGCAGCCACCATCCTGCAGGCGTACCTGCTGGGCAGTGTGGATACCGGCATCCTCGTCAGCAAATTCGTATATCATGACGATGTGCGCAATCATGGCAGCGGTGCGGCCGGCATGACCAACATGCTGCGCACCTTTGGCAAGAAAGCTGCCGCCATGACCGCGACAGGCGATGTGCTCAAGGGCGTGCTGGCCGTGTGCATCGGCCGGTGGCTGTTCCACATGCTGCCCGCCGATGCTGGTGTGTCGCCGTATCTGGGTGTCTATCTGGCCGCCATCTTTGCAGTGCTGGGCCATCTGTACCCGCTGTACTTCGGATTCAAGGGCGGCAAGGGTGTGCTGGTGGCAGCTGGTGCCATTCTGGCCATCCAGCCGGTGCTGCTGCCGTTTCTGGCCATTATCTTTCTGGTGTGCCTGATCCCCACCGGCATGGTGTCGCTGGGCAGCGTGGCCATGGCAGTACTCTACCCGGTGTTGACCATCATTTACGGTTCCCTGCATGGCTATGCCGCTGGTGATATGCTGGTGTGCGCCATTGGCTCCGGCTTTATGTCCGGCATGGTGATCTATATGCACCGCGCCAATATCCAGCGCATCCGTGAGGGCAAAGAGTACCGCTTCGGAAAGCACAATAAAAAATAAAAGCATTATAAAATGCCCCGCAGCCTGCTGGTTTTCCGGCAGTGCTGCGGGGCATTTTTGTTTATGTTATTTTGGTTCCGGGGCGGCCTGCTCAAAATCGTACTCGTCAAAAGTCTCTTCTTCGGAAGGAATGGCCTCGGCCGCCTCGGCCTTGGCGCGGTCTTTCAGACGGGAGATAAACTCCTCTGCCGGGATGCCGCTCTGCTTTGGAGAAAGATCCGGTGCCGGATGGCCGTCCGGCAGGTGGGCACCAAAGGCCGGCACAAAGAAGAACTTGCGCACAATAAAGATCAGGGCGATGGCTCCCACGCTGAGCAGGTTTTCCAGTGCGGAGTCGTGGCCCACTACCAGATGGCGGGCAATGGCATACAGCAAAACCTCCAGACTGCTGCCGGGGCTGTGCTTGGCCAGCATTTTGATGAACTCAATGCCGATCACGATATCAAGGCTGCGTTCCAGAAAGCTGCGGATCTCCACCTCGTTGCCGTAGAACAAAAGGCCCGGCATCCATTTGATGAGCGGCACGGCGCTGAACAGCAGACCAATGAGTACAAGGCCGGACAGCAGGATCTCCAGCAGGCTGGATGCCTGAATGATGCGGTTGCGCAGCTGGGTGCGCCAGTGGCTTTCCACATGGTTTGCGGTAGAAGAGTGCTCTGCAGGGTGTTCCATACAATGGTCTTCCTTTCGGTAAACTGCTGCAAAACTTTTGACAGAAGTTTTTCTTTATTGTAGCAGAAACGCAGAAAGGTGTCAATTCAGCAGGATCAATCCACCGTGGTTCCGGTGGCGGGTGCCACCGCTACATAGCCGGATTTTTTGATGCAGTCCTGTCCGGCGGCGGTATCCAGCCAGTCGTAAAGCTGGCGTTCCGGGCTGTCGGCGGCAGCGTCCGCATGGAGAACGGCATAGAACTCGTTGCACAGCGGGTAGCTTTCGCTGGCGATGGTGTCGTTGGAAGGGGTTACGCCGTCCACGGCCAGCAGACGCAGGCCGGGCTGGGAGTACATCTGGTCGATGTAGTAGTAGACCGAGAAGCCGATGGCATTGGCGCTGTTGTTGTAGGCGGCGATGCTGTCCACCAGCTCACCCATGGCAGCGGGAGCCAGCTCGGTGGGCGGGTCCATCAGTTCGCCGCCCTGAATGAGCAGCTTGCGGAACAGGGTCTGGCTGCCGGAGTCTTCGCTCCGCTGGAAGGGCACAATGGCAAGATCCTCGCCGCCCACTTCCTTCCAGTTGGTGATCTTACCGGCATAGATATCCTTCAGCTGCTGCCGGGTCAGGCTCTTGACCGGATTGTTCTCGTTCACGATGAACACCAGTGCGTCCCGGCCAATGGGTTTCTGTTCCAGCTGAGCGTTTGCTTCTTTCAGCTCTTCCTTTACGTAGTCCGGCGCTTCGTAGACCACCAGCATCCTGGCAGTGTACTCCTCATCCGGGTACAGGCCGAAGTTTTCCCACGCATAGGCCGTGGTGCTGACCGAAATGCCGCTCTGGGCTACTTCCAGATCAATGCCGGTGGTATCGGCCATCATCTGGGCCATCAGCGGGATGCAGGCAGTGCTGCCATCCAGCTTGGGAAAATCTTCCACGGTAAACAGCCCGATGGGTTCAAGCTCACTCACCGAGGAAGCGGGTGCTTCCGGCGAGGTGGAAGCGCTGCTGGCGGGGGCGTCAGCCCCCTTGCAGGCGGTCAGGATGCCTGCGGCAGAGCAGGCGGCAAGGCCCAGCAGAAAGCTGCGGCGGGAAATTTTAGCATTTTTCATAAGGCGTTCCTCCAAAGTCTGGCTCAGTAGCCCATTTCATCGTCGGCGTTGATGGAAGAGAAGATGCTTTGGCAGTAAAGCCATTTGCCGTTCGTGTCCATCCAGCCGTAGTAAAAGCCGCGTTTTGCAACGAACACATGATCCGGCAGCTGGTTCAGGCTGTTGTCGTAGTAGCTGTAGCAGCTGCCAAGGCCATAGAACACAATGTTGCCGTTTTCATCCAGCACGTCACACATTGAGCCGTTGCTGCTGGGCGCATTGGCGTTGCCACAGTACAGCGGCCTGCCCTCCGGTGTGGTGATGAGATAGTTCAGGGCATAATACTTGTCCTGCAGATGGGTCAGGTCGGAGACGAGGCCCTCGGGGCCGTACACGCGGGTGGCGGTGGTCTCAAAGTTGTCGTTATCCCGCAACTCCAGCCAGACGTAGCCGTCACCCTTGTTATCCATCATCACGCTTTGCTGGCCCTCCACTGGCTCCACGGTGGTATCAGTGATCAAATCGCCGGTTTCGGTGTTGAACACCTTCAACCGTCCGTCCTCATAGTAAAGGGCGATGGTGTCGCTCATGACGCTGGAAGCGTACAGCGGTGTCACCTCACCGGTAACAAGGTCGTGCAGATCATAGCCGAAGCCGCCGCTCGTGCGCCATGTGACCACATACCCCGGGAAATAATAGCTGGGCTGGTCGTCGAAGGTGCCAATGAGGGTGCGGTCCACGGTGGTGAGATCCCGCAGCTCGTAGCGGCCATCGCTGGTCTCGCAGCAGGCGGTGCCGCTGCCGCATACCTGTCGGAAGCCGGTGAAGCCTTCGCCGGTGGCGGGATGATAGAGCGTTTCGTCCGTTGGCTCGCCGCTGGCGTGGCAGGTGTCCAACTCTACCCAGTCGTTCAGAACGTCCGGTGCATAGGAAAGGCTTATGGCAGTAGTGGCATCTGCGCCGTAAGTTTGTGTACCGTCCTTCGTCTGTATAATGACCCAGCTGTGCAGGGCGGGTTCATCGTCCCATGCGTCCTCGGCAAGGTCTGCTGGGCGGGCATAGCAGGTGAACACCAGCCTGTCCCCGCACACGATGCAGCGGTATGCGCCATCCGGCACGGGCAGACGTTCGCCGGTGGAAAGGTCAATCACCTGACAGGTGCCGTAATCGTCGTAGCCGTTTTCGTAGCTGCCGTTTACGGCGTGGGCTTCCTGCAGCACCAGCAGACCGTTCTGCATGGAGGCGTTCTGCTCCCCTTCAAAGGTCATGACTTCATTGCCGTTTTTGTCAAACAGTCCGCTGCGCCGTCCGCAATAAGCATCCGGGTCGGCCCAGGTGCGGAACCAGTAGTTGGTCTCACCGGTCACGGTGTCCTGCAAAAGGTTCACGTTCTCGCTGCGGAAGGACTGGTACAGCACCTTGCTGCCGCACAGAACGGTGCAGGCACTGCCGGAATTGTCGTAACCGTAAAGAATCCGCAGCTTTCCGTCGTCCAGCCGGGAGCTGTCGTAAAGCGGATCCCCGTGTGCATCGGTGGGCACTGAGGAAGCAGGAGCAGCAGGCTTGCCGGAAGCGGGCGGCAGCACGCTGCAGCTGCAGCCAAGGGTAAGGCACAGGGCAGCGCATACAGCAGCGCTGCCTATGCGGCAAACGTTACGCTTCATAAAGATCACTCCTTACAGTATGGAAAGGAACAAAGTTTAAAAGAAAGCCGGAAAGGTTTTCCAGTTCAATTATAATACGAAACAGCCGCGTATTCCATTGCAGGAAAGCGCGGCTGTTGATTACAGTTTTATGACAGACTTTCAGGACTGTACTTTGGCTTTTTCAGCATCGTCCATCCGGTCCAGCTGCTTGAGGAAGGCCAGCAGGAACGGCAGGGAAACAATAAAGGTGAGCGCATCCGCAATGGGCTGGCAGATCTCTACGCCTACAAGGCCGAAAGTGCGGGGCAGAATGAGGATGAGCGGAATGAAGAACACGCCCTGACGGCAACAGGCCAGAAAGGTGGCGCGCCCGGCTTTGCCCACGCTCTGGAAGGTCATGTTTGCCACCACAATGACCGGCTGCAGCAGAATGGCAAGGCACTGAGAGTGGAAGGCGGGCAGCGCCACGGTGGTAACTTCCGGGTCGTCGCGGAACAGGCGGATGAGGGCATCGCTGTTGACCCAGCACAGGCTCACCAGCACCACCAGCATACAGAAGGCTGCACCCATGGTAAAAACTGCGGCTTTTTGCACCCGGCGGAATTTGCGCGCACCGTAGTTGAAGGCGGCCACCGGCTGCAGGCCCTGCCCAACGCCAATGGCTACCGAGATGATGAACATGAAAATGCGGGAAACGATGCTCATGCCGGCCACAGCGGCATCGCCGTAGCTGCGGGCGGCAATGTTCAGCAGCATGCCGCCGATGCTCTGCAGGCCCTGACGGCCAAAGCTGGGCGCGCCGCCCACCAGGATCATGCCGAACTCCCGCGCTTCACGGGTGACGGCAGTAATACGGAACTGACTGACGGTTTTGCCCCGCAGGAACATGGACAGCAGGATGCAGAAGCTGATGCTTTGGCTGAGAGCCGTAGCAATGCCTGCACCGGCGGTGCCAAGGCCCAAGCCGAACATCAAGATGGGGTCCAGCACAATGTTCAGCACGCCGCCGGTCACAAGGCCGATCATGGCAAAGTTCGCCTTGCCCTCATAGCGCAGGATGTTGTTCATCACAAGGCTGGAGATCATAAGCGGGGCTGCAATGAGGATGGGCCGTGCATAAGCGCAGGCGTGGGGCAGAATGGTCTCGGTGCTGCCCAGCAGCATCATGAAGCTGGGCAGAGTGGCAAGGCCCACAACGGCCAGCACCACGCCAACGGCCAGAGCAGTAAAAAAGCTGGTGGAAGCAAAGCGGGTGGCGGCATCGGTGTTCCGGCTGCCAAGGCTGCGGCTGATGATGGTGCCGGAGCCGTGGCCCAGTGTAAAGCCAAGCGCCTGAATAATGGCCATCAGGCTGGAAACAATGCCCACCGCACCGGAAGCGCTGGTGGAGATCTGGCCCACAAAAAAGGTATCGGCCAAGTTGTAGATGCTGGTGATGAGCATACTTAAAATGGTAGGGGCGGCAAGACCGAGGATCAGCTTTGGAATGGGTGTCTCGGTCATTTTTTTGTATTGCTGAATGTTGAGCTCGTCTGCTGACATGAAAGAACCCCCTTTTATCATAAGGAATAGGTCAAGAAAAGCCGCTCAGCAGCAGAGCGGCGGATAATTTGAATGTGTGCACGGGATGCACGTTCCATAGTATAACGCAGCTGCGGCAAAAAGTCGAGAGCCGAACCGGTACAGAATGGTGCCTGAAATGCCCATGGAGCGGGAGAAAAACGGACGGAAAGCTTGACTGTTTTTGTCTGTTTTGCTAAAGGCTGGTCGAATTGCTTGTAGAAAATCACGATATGTGGTATCATTTACCATAAGGGAAACAAAAGAGCCTGTGCATCTGTACAGGCTGCATACAAAATATAAGCGGCAGCCGCAGGCAGAGCCGGGCGGCTGCGATCCATAGGAGGAACAAACCATGAAAACTGTTGCACAGACCGTGATCGAAGCCGATCACTTTTACACCATTGCCGCGCACACCGGCAACGTCATTCAGGCCGTGGAGGGCACCAAGGAAGCCGGTACCGTCCGTCTGGGCAAGTACGAGCATAAGCCTGAGCAGGAGTGGAGCTTTATCCGCGTGGGTGACGGCGTTTACCGCATCCGCAACCGCGCATCCGGCAAGCTGCTGGACCTGACCATGACCGGCACCGCCAACGGCACCTGGCTGCACCTGTGGGAGGATGTGGGCGGCACCTCTCAGATGTGGACTGTTCAGCCCACCCCGGAAGGAACTGTGCGCCTGCGCTCTTCCTGGGCCGGCGGCAAGTGCGTGGACACCGTTGGCATGGGCGCTGCGGTTGGCACCGTGCTGCAGATCTGGCAGGAGGTGTCCGGCGCAGATGACCAGCTGTGGACCATTTCCGAGGTGAAGGAGCGCGCAAAGCGTGCCGCAAAGAAGGCCGAGGAACCTGCTGTGGAGGCTGCTGCTGAAGCTGCACCCGCTGCAGAAAAGGCACCGGCCAAGAAGACTGCGGCCCGCAAGCCCCGCACCACCAAAAAGGCGGCTGCCGCCAAGGCAGAAGCTGTAGAAGAGGGGAAGGCAGAGACCGCAGCACCGGCAGAAAAGCCCGCAAAGCCTGCCCGTAAGACTGCCGCAAAAAAGACCGCCGCCAAGGCTGCCGAAAAAGCAGAGCCTGCAAAGGCAGAAGCACCTGCAGAGGAAAAGCCCGCTGCGGAGAAGCCCAAGCGCAAGTGCGCACCCCGCAAGAAGAAGGAAACGGTCTGATCTCGTTCTGTTGACCTGTTAAAATGAAAGCGCCCGCCGGAGGTCCAGCCCTGCCCGGCGGGCGCTTTTGGTTATTCTGGAAGCTGCTTTAAAACAAAGCGGTTTTTATCAAATTCCAGCAAACCTTCGTCCCGCATTTTGCACAGCTCTTTGGAGAGGGCGCTGCGGTCCAGATTGAGGTAGTCGGCCATCTGCTGGCGGTTGAAGGGCACCTCGAACTCCATCCTGCCGCAGCGTGCTGCCTGTGCGGAAAAATAGGTCAGCAGCCGTCCGCGCACAGTCTTGGGCGTTGTGCAGAAGATGCGCTGCGAAAGGCTGAGGTTCTTGCGCATGGATACCGCCAGCAGGCGGCGCAGCAGCTTGTCTTTCAGCGCTGGCTCGATCCGCGCATCGGTAAGGGCGGCAGTGTGCAGGAACAGTATTTCGCAATGTTCGGCCGCAACAGCATCCACCATCAAGGCCTCGCCGCAAAAGGCGTAGGTCTCGGCAAAGGCCTGCCCGGCGCCTACGCTGCTCAGGATGCTTTTGGTGCCCCAGAGATCCAGATTTTCAATGTGCACGGAACCACGCAGCACAATGCCGATCTCCCGCACGCAGCTTCCGGCGCGGAAGATGACCTCGTGCTTTGCAAACTGCCGGGTGCGCAGGTGCCCGGCAGCGGCAAGGGTATCCAGCTCGGCTTCTGAAAGATCCTGAAACAGGGGCGACGCGATCTTTTTCATAAAAATCCTCTTTCTGTGGTTATAACAACCGAAAGCACGGTCTGATTATAGTATACTCAGAACATCAAAGCAAGGAGGATTTTTCCATGATCCGCAAAATCATTCATATAGACGAAGAAAAATGCAACGGCTGCGGTGCCTGCGTCACCGCCTGCCACGAGGGTGCCATCGGCCTTGTGAACGGCAAGGCCAAGCTGATGCGGGACGACTACTGCGACGGCTTTGGCGACTGCCTGCCCGGATGCCCCACCGGTGCTATCACCTTTACCGAGCGCGAAGCCGCCGCTTATGACGAGCAGGCTGTGCTGGAAAACAAGCAGAAAAAGGCCGCTGCCGCCCAGCAGCAGGCACAGCCCGCCGCACCGGCGTTCCATGGCTGCCCGGGCAGCATGATGAAACAGTTTCACCGTGAGCAGACCGCACCTGCCGCAGCCGCAGTGCCCATGCAGTCCCAGCTGGCACAGTGGCCTTGCCAGATCAAGCTGGTGCCGGTGAACGCGCCCTACTTTGACGGTGCCAAGCTGCTGATCGCCGCCGACTGCACCGCCTATGCCTACGCCAATATCCACGAGGAGTTCATGAGGGGCCATGTGACCATCATCGGCTGCCCGAAGCTGGATGCTGTGGATTACAGCGAAAAGCTGACCGAGATCATCCGCAGCAATGATATCAAGAGCGTGACCGTGCTGCGCATGGAGGTGCCCTGCTGCGGCGGGCTGGAGCATGCTGCCATCACTGCTCTGAAGAACAGCGGCAAGTTCATCCCGTGGAATGTAGTCACCTTCTCCACCGATGGCCGCATCCTCGACCGGTAAAATGACAGAACAAAAGCCAGAAACGACTGCTGCCGTTTCTGGCTTTTGATGTTTGCGGAAAGATCAGCCCGCGTTCTGTACGCTGTTGGCAGCGGTCTGCACGAACTGCAGCACGCTCTGGATGGTATCGCGGATCTGCACCAGCGTCTGGATGTCTTCGTCCTTCATGCGGGATGTGGGCGCAGTGAGTACCACGGTCTGGGCACTCACGGTGCCAGTGAGCTGGATGCTGACCCCGTGTTCCGGGATGGTGAGCAGGATGTGCACCGGGATGGCATCCGCAAAGAACCTGCTCTTTTCCAGCCCGATAACAAGTACCGGTGCATTGGCGCTGGCATCACCGGTATCCAGCTGAAAATAAAGGTAGCCGTCCTTTGCGTTTTCCGGCTGTACGCGCTGCAGTTTTTTCTGCGGCAGCTCAAACTCGGTCATGTCCTGCAGGCTGGTGGCTGTGGTGTCCACACCCAGCAGGCTTGCCAGCTGGGCCTGCGAGATATAACTGCCAAGGCTCCAGTCCGGCAGCAGAAGGCTCGCCAGCGGGTAGCTGCCGGTGATGGAAGAGCGGATATTTTTGTACAGCTGCCCGACATCGTATAAGGTCTCGCTGCTGCTGATATACACCCGGGTGAGCGGGCCTGCCGGGATAACGGCATCCGGGGCCGAGATGCTCAGCTGCAGTGCGTCCGGCGCATACAGGCCGTTGACGGTGCCCTTGGTGGAGCCTGTCTTTTGCAGGATGGTGTAAAGGGCAGGGGAATCGGCTGTGGATGTGATCTCATAATCAAAGGTAAAGGCCGCGCCTGCCTGCAGCGCTTTCACCCGGCGGGCTACCAGACTGTACCCGGTTACAGCGGCCACGACTGCAAGCAGTACAAGAATGAGCACTGCGATCAGGACCACATAGCCCGCGCCGTGCTTTTTCCGTTTGGAAGATGCCATAAAAAATCCTCCCTCAGATGTTTTATTCAGCATAGCGGAACAGCGGACAAAAGTCAAGGCAGAACAGAGAAGCGCTGAAAAAACAAAAAATCCGAAACCGTAAGGTTTCGGATTTCTGGCGGAAAGATGGGGATTCGAACCCCAGAACGCTTTTGACACGTTACACGATTTCCAGTCGTGCGCCTTAGACCAACTCAGCCATCTTTCCATATTCGGTTCTGCGTTTTGGGCCGTGGCCCTCAGCGCTCCACTATAATACCTGAAAGAAGCACTTTTGTCAAGGATTTTTTTGAAAAAAATTGTATTTTTTCAAAAAGCACGTGCCTGCGTTTCTGACCTCCGAACTTTGCACTGAAAACCGTGCAAAACCCTTGACGACGGCTGAAAACCGGGCTATGATGGGGGCAGAGAGTGCTGCGGAGAGAGTTTGCCCTGCAGAAAAGGAATAAAAGGAGGATATTTTATTATGACTTATCCTGAAGTGCTGGCGAATGCGCGCGAGTGCATCGGAAAATACTGCAAGGCCTGCCCGGTGTGCAACGGCGTGGCCTGCAAAAACCAGATCCCCGGCCCCGGTGCCAAGGGCGTGGGCGACACGGCGATCCGCAACTATAATAAGTGGGCGGACATCCGGGTGAACATGGACACCCTGTGCGAGGGCGGCACCCCGGACACCACGCTTGAACTGTTTGGCAAGCAGTTCAAATACCCCTTCTTTGCAGGCCCGGTGGGTGCGGTGAACCTGCACTACTCCGAGACCTACACCGATATGACCTATAACGACGTGCTGGTACGCGCCTGCGCCGAGAACGGCATTGCCGCCTTTACCGGTGACGGCACCAACCCCACCGTGATGGAGATGGCCACCAAGGCCATCGGTGCGGCGGGCGGCTGCGGTGTGCCCACCATCAAGCCCTGGAACATCGACACCATCCGGGAGAAGATGGCCCAGGCCAAGGCCAGCGGCTGCTTTGCCGTGGCCATGGACGTGGATGCGGCAGGCCTGCCCTTCCTCAAGAACATGACCCCGCCGGCCGGCAGCAAGAGCGTGGAAGAGCTGGCCGAGATCGTGAAGCTGGCCGAGCGGCCCTTCATCGTCAAGGGTGTGATGACCGTCAAGGGTGCTTTGAAGGCCAGGGAGGCCGGTGCCGCCGCCATCGTGGTGTCCAACCACGGCGGCCGTGTGCTGGACCAGTGCCCCGCCACCGCTGAAGTCCTGCCGGAGATCGCTGCGGCTCTCAAGGGCACCGGCGTGAAGATCCTGGTGGACGGCGGCATCCGCACCGGTGTGGATGTGTTCAAGGCTCTGGCTCTGGGCGCCGATGGCGTGCTGATCTGCCGCCCCTTTGTCACGGCCGTGTACGGCGGCGGCGAGGAAGGCGTGAAGTGCTACATCGACAAGCTGGCCGGGGAACTGGCCGACACCATGCAGATGTGCGGCGCTCACAGTCTGGCAGAGATCACCCCCGATATGGTGCGCGTATAAAACCGAAGAAAAACGGGAAAAGCCGGAGCATGCCTGCGGGTGTGCCCCGGCTTTGTTAAATTTTGTTGAAAAGATGGATGTACGAAATTTGGACGCTTGTGTATTGCCCCAAAATGCGCTACACTACAATCAACTGAACCGTAAACCGGATGCCTGCAGGCGGGAGTGCCGCCTGCTCATTTTTAGGAGGATCTATGAAAAAGAAAACCGAGCAGAATGCTGCGGGAGCGCCGCAGACGGGGAAAACGGCCGGTGCCGGAGCAGCCGGGTTCCTGAAAAAGAACTGGAAGTGGCTGGTCCCGGTGGCCTGCGTGGCCGTGCTGGGCGGTGTGTGGCTGCTCAAGCCCAAGGCCGACAAGCCTGCCAGCGTGGATACCAGCTATGTGGAGACCGCGCCGGAACAGCGGGACCTCGTCAATGCCCTGAGCGGCACCGGCACCCTGAAGCCGGCGAATACTTATAATGTCAAGTCGCTGGTGTCCGGCAAGGTGCTGACCTGCAGCTTTGAGGAAGGCGACAACGTGGAAGAGGGCGATGTGCTCTACACCGTGGACTCCTCTGACGCTACCACCAAGGTGGAGCAGGCGGGCATCACCCTGCAGCAGGCCCAGCGCAACTACGACAAGACGGTGGACCGCCAGTATGTGCGCGCGGAAGTGGCCGGTGTCGTGAGCAGCCTGAAGGTCGCCAAGGGCGACGAGGTGACCAGCGGCCAGGAAGTGGCCGTGATTCGCGACAACTCCAAGATGACACTGGCACTGGAGTTCCCGGCGGCAGACGCAGCCGGTTTCTCGGTGGGGCAGAGCGCGGACGTGACGCTGGACGGTACCTTTGAGACCATGACCGGCACCATTACCGCCGTCACCGGCACCGATGCCCTGAGCACCGGCAACCTGCTCACCCGCACCGTGACCATCTCGGTGCGCAACGCGGGCGGCCTGACCACCGCCCAGGCGGCCACCGCTACCGTGAACGGCGTGAGCTCCATCGGCGCGGCCACCTTCCAGTATCAGGCCGAGCGCACCCTGACGACGCTGGCCGCCGGTACGGTCACCGCCATCCATGCACGCGAGGGCGACAGCGTGAACAAGGACGACATCGTGCTGCAGATCAGCGGTGACGACCTGAGCGAGTCCATCCAGTCTGCTTCTGAGACCCTGCGTGGGGCCGAGCTGTCCATGCAGAGCACCCAGGACACCATGAACAACTACACCATCACCTCGCCCATCAGAGGCACCATCATCGAAAAGGCCGCCAAGGTGGGCGATGCCCTGAGCACCGGCAGCGACCTGTGCACCATCTACGATCTGAGCTACCTGGAAATGACCATCAATGTGGATGAGCTGCAGGTCAGCAGCCTGTCGGTGGGGCAGACCGTGCAGGTCACCGCCGACGCCGTGCAGGACAGGACCTATGAGGGCGTTGTGACCCGCGTGTCCATGAAGGGCGACACCAGCGGCGGCACCACCACCTACCCGGTCACCGTGCGCATCGACGAGACCGACGGCCTGCGCCCCGGCATGAACGCCAACGCGGAGATCGTGGTGGCCCAGGCCAAGAACGCACTGGCGGTGCCCAACGCAGCCGTGGTGCGCGGCAGCTATGTGCTGGTGACCCAGGACTCTCCCAGTGCGGTCAACGCGGACCCGGACATGGTCGCACCGGACGGCTTTGTGTACGTCAAGGTCAAGCTGGGCGTCAGTGACAGCGATTACACCCAGGTTGTCAGCGGCCTGACCGCGCAGGACACCGTGGGCTACGACCCCAGCTCGGTGAGCAGCGATACCTATTACGACAACGGCGGCTATGAGTACATGACCGATGGCACCACCGACACGACGGGTGGCGAGACCACCGACGGCACGGCCGATGGGGAAGGTGCAGAAAGCACCGTGACCGAGGAACCGGCCGTTGACGAGCCGGTGGACGCCGGAAATGACGGCGAAGTGATCGGCGAGGCCGACGGCGTGATCCTGACCTGACACGGAGGAATGCATGAGCGCTCTGATCGAATTTGAAGAGGTCTGCAAGTATTACCAGATGGGCGACACCACGGTAAAGGCCGCAGACCACATTACCATGAAGATCGACAAAGGCGAGTTCGTGGCCATCGTGGGCCAGTCCGGCTCCGGCAAGTCCACCTGCATGAACATCATCGGCTGTCTGGACGTGCCTACCCACGGGGTGTACCGGCTCAACGGCCGGGACGTGGGCAAAATGAGCCGCAACGAACTGGCGGCGGTCCGCAACGAGATGCTGGGCTTCATCTTCCAGCAGTACAATCTGCTGCCCCGGCTGAACCTGATGGAAAACGTGGAGGTGCCTCTGGTGTACGCGGGCGTCTCCCGTGCCGAGCGGCACGCCCGTGCCCGTGAGGTATTGGAGCAGGTGGGCCTGGGCGACAAACTGAAAAACCGGCCCAACCAGCTTTCCGGCGGCCAGCAGCAGCGTGTGTCCATTGCGCGGGCACTGGTGCGCAACCCGCCGGTGATCCTGGCCGACGAGCCCACCGGTGCACTGGACTCCCACACCGGCCGCGAGGTGCTGGGGCTTTTGCAGCAACTGCACAAGCAGGGACATACCGTGGTGCTGATCACCCACGACAACTCCATTGCCGTGCAGGCCGACCGCATCATCCGGCTGGAGGACGGCCGGGTGGTGTATGACGGCGACTCTCACGCACCGGAGGCCATGGTGCAGCCCACTCTGCTGCCCGAAACGCCGGAAAAGGAGGAACAGGCATGATCTTTGAAACCTTCCGGCAGGCCATCCAGAACGTGTGGAGCAACAAGCTGCGCACCTTTCTGACCATGCTGGGCATCATCATCGGCGTGATGGCGGTCATCGTCATCGTGGGTCTGGGCAACGGTATGACCAAAAGTATGCGGGACAGCTTTTCCGCACTGGGTACCAACACCCTGAGCATTCAGGTTTGGGGCTACGGCTCCCGCACCGTACCGGTGGAGGAGATGTACGACATCTGCCAGCGGCACTCCGACCTGATCAAGGCAGTGTCGCCCCAGATCGAATTCAGCGGCAACGCCAGCGGTACGCTGAAGATCGGCACCACCAGTTACCGCTGGTCCAACATCAGCGGTGTGGACGAGAACTACACCGAAATGAAAAATTACCAGATCGCACAGGGACGGGGCCTGCAGTACATGGATATGCAGGACAACAAGCAGGTCTGCATCATTGGCGATTACCTGAACCGGGTGGCTTTTGGCGGCAACGGTGTGGGGCAGACGCTCAAGATCGGTGCCAACAAGTTCCGCATTGTGGGCGTGCTGACGGCCAAGGTCAGCAACCCCACCATGCAGCAAGGCAGCGACGACGACTGCGTCTACCTGCCCTACACCACCGTGATGCGGCTTTCCAGCCAGAGCGCGGTGAATAACTACACGGCTGTGATGACGGACGAAAACTTTGCCAACGAGGCCAAAACCACGATGGAAGAGGAGCTGCAGAAGATCCTCAAGACCGAAAACGGCTACTATGTGTACAGCGCCAGTGAGTGGCTGGAGGAAATGAACAAGATGATCAACATGGTCATCGTGGTGCTCACCGGCATTGCCAGCATCTCGCTGCTGGTGGGCGGCATCGGCATCATGAACATCATGCTGGTGTCGGTGACCGAGCGCACCCGTGAGATCGGCATCCGCAAGGCGCTGGGCGCCAAGGAGCGCACCATTCTGGCGCAGTTCGTGGTGGAAGCAGCCACCACCTCCGCGCTGGGCGGCGTTTTAGGCATTGCACTGGGCTATGCGGTGAGCATGGCGGCCAACAAGGTGCTGCCCATGTTCATGAGCGATACCACCATCACGGTGAGTCCGTCGTTCAACTCCATCGTGGTGGCTTTTGGCATCTCGGTGGGCATCGGTGTGCTGTTCGGCTATCTGCCGGCCCGGCGCGCGGCACGTCTCAATCCCATCGAGGCGCTGCGCTACGACTGAGCCCGAAGAAAGGGGAATACCTATGAAAAAACGTTTTCTCGCACTTTTGCTGGCGGTGAGCATGGCGGTGTCCATGCTGGCCATGTCGGCGGCTGCGCTGGGCAGTGCCAGCAACACGGCCGTGCAGACGGCCATCACGCTGGGCGGTATGGACGCCGGGCAGACCGGCAGCCTGGACGCCGCCGTCACCCGCGGGGCCTTTGCCCGCATGCTGGTGGCGTTCTCGGCGTACCGGGAGAGCGCAGCCTCCCAGGGGGCTGTGGGCACCCTGTATAAGGACGTGCCCGGCTCTTCGCAGTGGGCACCCTACATCCGCATTGCGGTGCAGCAGGGCTGGATGAACGGCTACACGGACGGCACCTTCCGCCCGGACAACGCCGTCATGCTGGAAGAAGCCTGCACGGCCGTGCTCAAGCTGCTGGGCTACAAGATGACAGATCTGAACGGTGCTTTCCCGGCGGCGCAGCTGAACAAGGCTCAGGAACTGGGCCTGCGCAGCCAGCTGAACAGGGCACAGGGCCAGACCATGAACTATGAGGACTGCGCCATGCTGCTGTACAACGCCCTCACGGCCAACACGGCCTCCGGCGGAGCCTATGGCAGTACCCTGGGCTTTACCGTGGCAAATGGTCAGGTGGACACCTCCACGGTGCTGCTCAGCAGCCTGAAGGGACCCTTTGTAGCGTCGGAGGGCACCCAGCTGCCCTTTGCACCGGTGAGCGTGTACCGCAACGACAAGGTGTCGGAGTCCGGCGAACTGAACAAATACGATGTGTATTATTACAGCCAGAGTCTACAGACGGTATGGATCTATACCCGCCGCGCCGCAGGCCGCATCACAGCAGTTTCGCCCAGCGCCAGCGCTCCCACGGCGGTGACCGTGGCCGGTACCAGCTACCAGCTGGGCAGCTCGGCGGTGGCGTCCAAGATCTCGTCCCTGAACGGCGGCGGCGTGGGCGAAGTGGTCACCCTGCTGCTGGGCATGGACAATGAGGTGGCGGATGTGGTCACCGGCGAAGAGGCCGACAGCGTGTTCTACGGCGTGGTGCAGACGGCCACCCGCTCCCTTGTGGAGGACAACGGTGCCGACGTGCTGCAGCGCGTAGCAGTGATGTGCACCGACGGCATCACCCGCACCGTGAATGTGGACAAAAGCCTGAACTACCCCGCCGGCTGGATGGTGCGCATCGACGTGACGCCGGAAGGCGAGAACGTGACCGCGATTGAAAACCGGACCATCAGCGGCACGGTGAGCGCAGACGCCACCATGCTGGGCGACCGTAAGCTGGCAGACGACGTGCAGATCTTGGATACGACTACGGAGGGTGTGGCTGGGACGGTTCGTCCCAGCCGCCTATCCGGGACGAAACTGAACATGCTGAATGTCCGCTACTATACGCTTAACGACAACGGCGAGATCGACCGGCTGATCCTCAACGATGTCACCGGCGACCTGTGGAAGTACGGTGTGCTGGATGATATCCGCAACATTGCGGCCAACCTGCCCTCCACCAAGACCCCTGCCACTGCAGGGGATTCTGAGGGCGAAGGCTCTGATGGGACCAACCAGGTGCTGAAGGACCTGCGGAGCGTGCTGGTGCCTACCACCAGCGAGATCCTGTGGGGCGTCATCAACGGCGATATCCTCCAGACCGTGTGGAATAAGGTCACCAGCAGCACCGGCTCCCTGGTGAGCATCGGCGTCAAACAGCTGGCTAAGGTGGTAGGGGAGCCTTATGGCACCATCCTGAACTATGTGGGCGGCGGTGCCACCTATGTGTGCTATGTCAATGGACAGCTTACCAGCTACACCACCTCCATCAAATACCCGGTGCTGGCCGGCGGCCTGGCCGTGCGGCAGGAAGTGAACGGTTCGGTCAAGGCGATGATTCAGCTGATGCCTATGAAGATCGACAAGGTGGGTGCCGCGTCAGTGCTGTCCGGTTCCACCCGCTATGAGGTAGCGGACAATGCCCAGGTGTACCTGTGGTACAAGGGCCAGTATTACGCCACGAAGCTGGCCGAGGTGAACTCGGACGATTACTACCTCACCGGCTGGTACGACAACTTTGGCTGCGCCGCGGGCAAGCGCGTCCGCGTGATCGTGGCCGTGAAGAAGGACTGATGCGCTATTACAGCGCCCCGCGCCGGGCACTGCGCGGGGTACGGCAGCTGCTTTATCCGCGTCGGTGCCCCTTCTGCAATGCGGTGCTGGGCAGCATAAGGACCTGCCCGGACTGCGCGGAAGAAGTGGACCGGCTGCGCCGGAAGCCCGGCATCCGGCTGGACGCATCGCAGCATTATCTGGGCGGCCTGAGCGGCGCAGCGGCACCGTTCCGGTATGAGGGCTGCGTGCGGCGGGCCATCCTGCGGGCAAAGTATCAGGCTGCACCATGGACGGCGGTGGAGCTGGGCGTGATGCTGGCAGAGCTTGCCTTTGGCAGCGAGGTCCGGATGAGGGGCGCGGAACCGGTGCCTCAGCGGGTGGAAGGTGCCCGGCTCGGCTATGACTGCATCGTGCCGGTACCGGCGTCCAGCCGCAGACGCGGGTACAATGTACCGGAACGCATGGCGCAGCCGCTGGCAGAGGCACTGGACCTTCCGCTGGAAACAAAGGCTCTTGGTCCTGCCCGCCGGAAGAACCGGCAGGCAGGACTGCCCTTTGAACAGCGCCTGGCCAATGTGGCCGGTGCGTTCCGCGTGCAGGACCAGGACCTCATAGAGGGCCGCCGCGTGCTGCTGGTGGACGATGTGATCACCACCGGTGCTACGGCTGCCGCCTGTGCACAGGCTCTGCTTTCGGCGGGTGCGGAGAGCGTGTTTGCGGTGGCTGTGGCTACGGTGGAATTTCCGCCCATTGCCCAGCCGACCCTGCCCTTGCAGGAGGATGCGGACGAAGAAATTTAAAAAAGTTGCCGAAAAGTGCTTGACAAAATGCGAGAAGTCGGGTATACTAATCAAGCTGTGAGCGACAAACGCTTACAGATATCCGGGTGTAGCGCAGTTTTGGTAGCGCGCTTGAATGGGGTTCAAGAGGCCGTGAGTTCGATTCTCGCCACTCGGACCAAGAGGTCCAACGATTTCGCAACAGAAGTCGTTGGACCTTTTCTTTTTTTTGTGCCTGCGGCAGACGGCTTTTTTGCGTGCGACAGGAGGAACGACGGCAGAAATAAAACACAAAAAATTTGTAGGATGTGTAGAATATCGCGCTTGAAATTGTGCATTTCTCCCAACAAAAACCTTGAAAACGTGTCAATCTTGAGAAAAAATAACCGCCTTTGTTTACAAAATGGTTACAGGCTGGTATACTTTATGGCAGTGAAACGTGAAAAATGGTGCCAGAAAAGGGAGGAGCGACCAGACCGTGAATACCGCAGCGCCAACGACCGCACATAAAAAACTGGTGGGCATTCTGCTCACCATCGTGTTTGCACTCACCTGTCTGCCCGCAGCACTGGCTGTGGACCTGAATGTGGATGCCGGGTTCTACTTCAAGCAGAGCCGGGGCGGCACCTGCACGCTGGCTTCGGCTGCCATGATGCTGCGCCGCCGCGCTTACTTTGACGGACGGACTGACTGGGTGGATGTGACTGAAAATAGTGTGCGCTCCACGGCCTGGTCCAATGGTCTGGCCCACAGCTTTACATACCGGGAGATGCAGGTGGCCTATGCGACTCTGCCCTCCAATAATCAGGAAAAGACCCAGCTGCTCATCCAGCTGCTGGCTCAGCACCCGGAAGGCATCGTCCTGTACGACCGCACGCAGCCCCATGCCGTGTTGCTGACCGATTATACGAACGGCGTGTTCTACTGTTCCGACCCGGCCGGGAACATCTCTTCCGGCCGCATCCCGCTTACCAGCTCCAGCGTGTCCATTGCACAGGCGTCCTGCTACTGGTATGTGAGCGCCGACCACAACGGCGCAGCCCTGCAGGCAGATGACCTGCGGCTGGAAGGCATGCGCTATCCGGTCAATGTGCACACCGGCAGCGGCATGGCCCTTACCGGCACCGCCAACAGCACCTCCGGCAGCACGCTGGAAGGTGTGCAGGTGGCCATCCTGGACGAGAACGACAAGATCGTGCAGTCCGCGCAGGCCCAGGTGGGCGGAACCAGCTTCTCCCTCAAGACGCTGGACGACCAGATCCACTTCGGTGAGCTGCCCACGGGCTGCTACACCTACATGGTCATCGTGACCGAGACCAGCGGCGAGACCCTTTGCTTCGCCAGCGACTTCACCGTTTCGGATGCCGCCACCAGCACCGCTATCTATTGGTCGGTGCAGGACCCCGACGGTACCAAACTTACCGACCAGACCATTACGGCCACGGCGGAAGAAACGATCCAGAGCACCCTCGGCTGGCTGTCCGGCCTGTTTGGCTGATCCCTTCTGCATGCATTTCACAGAGCCTGTCTCCTTCGGGAGATGGGCTCTTTTTTATCCGGACAGGGAAGTTCCGGGGTAGTAATGGGCCAGGATGTCGGCAAAGTTCTGCCCCTGCTCAGCCAGTGCCTTGGCACCCCACTGGCTGAGCCCCACGCCATGGCCGTAGCCTTTTGTGGTAAAACAGAACGCACCGCTCTCATACCGGACCGTGAAGCAGGTGCTGCGCAGGCCCAGCGCCTGCCGCAGGGCCGTACCGGTGATGCGCTGCCCGCAGACCGGCAGGGCAGCAACATAACCGGCGGCGGTGTACTCCGGGGTGCCGAACCACTGCTCCGGGGCGGCAAGGTCAGCGGTGAGGCCCAGGGCAGCCAGTTGCTGTGCCGTCTGCTGTGCCGAAAGGGTCAGGGCGTACTCGTAATGGTCGGCGGCAAGGTCGGTGCTGCTGTCCACCGAAACAAGGTAGGGCAGGGCGGTGCCCCAGACATTTTCGCTGGCCTCGGTGCGGCCGTTGGAGATGGCAAAGTAGCTGGCACAGGCAGGGGCACCGTCGCAGAGCAGTACGGTATGTTCCACCTCGTCCACCAGCGCGGCCAGACGGGCATAGTTGGTCTCATAGGCAGTGCCCCAGTAGCTGCGCAGCACCGGGTCAGTCAGGCAGCCCTGCCGTCGTGCCGGGTCGGCCGTCAGCCAGCCGATACTGTCCGGTGCGGCATGGTCGCGGCAGTACAGCGCGTAGCTGTGGGCGGCAACGGCCTGTGCCTTGAGGGCCTCGTCCGGCCAGCTCACCGGCATTTCGGCCGCTACCGCGCCGATGAGATATTCCTGGCGGGACAACTCCAGCACCTGCCCGGTGGAGGCATCCTGAATCAGGAACCGGTCCGCTTCACCGGCGTAGGCAGCGGAGATTTCCGGGGTGGAAGCAGTGCTCTCCGGTGACGAAAGCGGAAGGCGGACCGTGGAAACGGCAGGCCCCAGCACCGCGCGGGTGAGGTGGTAGGCGGCCAGAGGCAGGGCGCATCCAAGCACCAGGAGCAGGGTGCACAGCAGCAGAAAGGCTTTTTTCATAACGGGATCTCCCTTGCAGCGTGAAAAAGATTCTGTCTCCAGTATAAAAAGACCTGCCTGCAAAACCCTGCGAAAAAACGCTGCCCGCAAAAATGAAAGTCGTTTGGCACGAGCCGGTGAAAAGTGAACACATTGCGCTTGAATTTACTGCACAAAAGCGATAATATAAGATTATGTCCATCAGTGAGGATGGCAGGAAAGTATGGGAAAGTAAAAATAGGAACCGGAAGAAAGGAGAGATCCCCCGTGAATTTTGCACATGCAGAAGTGGCGACCCTGGACCCCACCACGATGCGGACCCTGTGCGAGGAGTACATTGCCAACAACTACATCGACCCCGAGACCAGTGAGCGTCTGGGCGTCAAGCGCGGTCTGCGCAACCCGGACGGCACCGGCGTGCTGGCCGGCCTGACCAACGTGTGTGACGTTGTGGGCTACAAAAAGGATCAGGAAGGACATGTGATCCCCACCCCCGGCAAGCTGATCTACCGCGGCGTCAACATCAACGAGATCGTGGAGGAGGCCTACCGCAACGACCGCTTCGTGTTTGAGGAAGTGATCTGGCTGCTGCTGTTCGGCAGTCTGCCCACCCAGGAACAGCTGGACGATTTCTGTGAGATCCTGGCCGAGCATCGCGCTCTGCCGGAGGGCTTTATGGATACCATGAATGCCCCCTCCCCCAACATTATGAATAAGCTGCAGCGCTGCGTGCTGGGCCTGTATTCCTACGACGAGCACGCCGAGGACCTGAGCCTGGAAAACATCCTGAACCAGAGCATCAACCTGATCGCCAGCATGCCCACCATGATGGTGAACGCCTACCAGATGAAGCGCCGCTACTACGACAAGCAGAGCATGTTTTTCCATCTGCCCAGGCCCGGCCAGAGCACGGCAGAGCACATCCTGAGCACCTACCGCCCGGACCAGAAGTTTACCCACGAGGAAGCAAAGCTGCTGGATATGTGTCTGCTGGTGCATGCGGACCACGGCGGCGGCAACTGCTCCACTTTCACCACCCGCGTGCTGTCCTCCTCGGGTACTGATACCTACTCGGCCATTGCGGCAGGCATCGGTGCCTTGAAGGGCCCCAAGCACGGCGGTGCCAACCTGATGGTCAACCGTCAGCTGCAGGACATCCTGAAGCACGTGGAGAACCCGGAGGATGACGATGAGGTGCGCGAGTATCTGCGCCGCATCCTGCGCAAGCAGGCGGGCGACGGCTCCGGCCTGATCTATGGCATGGGTCATGCGGTGTACACCATCAGTGACCCCCGTGAGGTCATCCTGAAGCAACGCGCAAAGCATCTGGCCTACGAAAAGGGCTTTGAGGAAGAGTACAATATGCTGTGCAGCATCGAGCGGCTGGCACCCGGCATCTTTGCCGAGGAAAAGGGCAGCTCCAAGCCGGTGTGCGCCAACGTGGACCTGTTCAGCGGCCTGATCTACAATATGCTGGGCATCTCGGAGGATCTGTACACCCCGCTGTTTGCCATCGCCCGTGTGCCGGGCTGGTGCGCACACCGGGTGGAAGAGGTGATCTTCGCCAACCGTATCATCCGCCCGGCCTACAAGTATCTGGGCGTGCGCCAGAAATATAAGCCCATCGAGGAGCGTTAATGGAACCGTTAGAGTTAGTTATTATCCTGCTCTGCGTGCTGCTTGGCCTTGGCCGCGGCGCAGACCTTGCCTTTGCTACGGACGCCGCCACCGGTCTGTGCACCGCAGGCGCGGTGTGGTGGCGGTATCTTGCCTTGGGCGCTGTGGTGCTGGCCGCAGTGCTGGCTGGCCGCAGCCGCCTGCTGCCCCCGGAGCCGCTGCGCAGCCGCCGCCCGGCGGCAGGCGTGCTGGCCTTTGCCGGGGCAGTGTGTATGCTGGCTGCCGGCGCGGCGCAGTTCGTGTTCGCTGCCGGTACGGTAAGCACTTTTGTGCGCATTCTGCTGGAGGTAGCCTGTGCCGTGTGGCTGAGCAACCTCGGGCGCAGCTGGCTGCGCCGGGACGGCTGGAAAACGCCTGCCGGCGGTCTGCCGCTGGCCATAGCGGGCAGTGCGCTGTTTTACTGGAACGTGCTGATGCGCTTTATGGAGAACAGCTCCAGCTGGCACAGGGTGCAGCCCACAGCAGCGGTCTGGCAGGAGCTGGCGGCGCTGTTGTTTCTGGCGGCGCTGGCGCGCACGCTGTACCTGCCCCAGCCGGAAAACGGCCGCACCCTGCACGCTGCGGCGCTTGCAGCCTTCTGCCTGTGCCTGTGCTGGGAACTGCCCCGGGTATTTTTGCTGTTGGCAGCAGGCTTTAGCGGCAGCGCTGCGGCGGTGCTGCCGGAGCTGCTTTCCGGTCTTGCGCTTTGCTGCATCGGCGGCATGGGGCTTGACTGCATTGGAAAGGGAAACGCTGGAAATAACTGACAAAAACGGCTGTGCACTCTTGGTGTAATTGAACAAAAGCTTTGTGGAAGGGTGCATAAAATCGTACAAAAGCCAAAAAAGATGAAATTGTGTTGTTAATTTTTTAGCAGACACTTGAAAGTTTGCCGGTTTTGGTCTACAATAAAGATACCGTGATTTATCCGATTATGGGTAAAATAATTAGGAGGTACTATTAACATGGCTGTTAGAGTTGCTATCAATGGTTTCGGTCGTATTGGTCGTCTGGCTTTCCGTCAGATGTTTGATGCTGAGGGTTACGAGGTCGTCGCAATCAACGACCTGACCAGCCCCAAGATGCTGG
>ENA-OWRC01001340-OWRC01001340.1-human-gut-metagenome-genome-assembly--contig:-NODE-1340-length-24957-cov-4.454381_pt1 | contig 24957 bp, 17 predicted proteins | sample MGYA00248268_ERZ651895 | MGnify/ENA primary metagenome ERZ651895 (study PRJEB26924, sample SAMEA4378242) | human gut metagenome | biome: human gut; feature: human-associated habitat; material: faeces...
GCGGCGCCGCGAGCAACGACAGGCAGTATCGCAAGGAGGGGAGGAGCTGGTGGCCCGAGGAGATGCCGAGCGAGGAAGAGATGGACCACTGCCGCGCCTCGCTCAACCGCGTGGGCTGGAGGGTCGACTACGTGGTGAGTCACGAGGCTCCTGCTGCCCTGGCTAGAGAGCTGTGCCGCGAGCGCGGACGTGAGTGCGGCGGGGATACGCTGCAAACTTTCCTGGGCAAGCTCGACGGGCGGCTCGACTATCGCATCTGGCTCTTCGGGCATTACCACGGCGACGAATGGCGCGACGACAGGCATCGCCTGGTCTATCGAGACATCGTGCCGATCGAAAGTGCTGCGCCCGGTTCTCAGTTCTAGAAACCCCCTAGAAATGCTCTAGAGGGTTTCTAGAAAATTAGATGCTATGCGACCTACTCATCCTTCATCTGGGTCATGGCCTCGACCTTGGCCTCGGCCGCGGCTGCCCGCTGCTCGGAGGCGGCGAGGCGGTCCTTGAGGGCGGCTACCGCGGCCATCAGGTCGTGCTGGGCCAGGAGCGCATCGCTCAGCTCGGCCTGGGCTTTCAACGCGGCGTCACGCTCGACGCGCAGGCGCTCGATCTCATCGGCCATGGCTTCAGCCTCGGCGCGGAGCTGAACGACCTGCCTGTCGAGCTCCTTAGCACGGGAGAAGTACCTGACGCTTGCGGCGTGGAGCTCGTTGTTCTCGAGCTCGAGGCTCGCGGTATCGAGCTCGAACTTCTCCTCTATAAAGGCAATCCGCTCATTGCAGTCGGCCTCAATTTTTTCATTCCGATCCGTCGCCTCGGCGAGCTTGCGGTTGAATTTGTCGAGCTGGGCCCTGAGCAGCGCGTTCTCGGTCTTGAGATCGGCGGTCTCGCGCAGCAGCTTCTCTCGCCAAGCCTTTTCAATCTGCTCGGCGGCCTCATCGAGGACGTCCTTCACGCCGGGCGTCTCGCTGATTTTTCTGTCGTTCGGGTTGTCTGTCATCGTGCGGCACTCCAATCAACAATGGGCATGGCTCCGCCATGCCGTACGGCTGGGAACAAATACGCGGCCGCTGTTGAGTTGTGTTTGTCCTGCGCTTGGTGAGTTCTAAAAGCGTCTCAAGTCATACGTTCACGCAGGTTTTCGATTGGAGAAATACCGCACGTTTTCATGGTATCACGTGCCTTAAAGAACATGAATGGGCGGTCATATCGATTCGTTGAAAATAGCACCTACGACGTGCTGGTGGCGGGAGAGTGATGGCGTTAAAGATGTCGAGAATGATTATGGGAGTATTTTAGATGCAGGTATGAGAAAGGGTCGAATCGAAGTGTCTGGCCGGACGCCAATTGTCCGGGAACTGTTTCGGTTCGACCCTGCTTCATTTTACATCCGCGGCATGTTTTTGTAGACGCCTGGCGATTACCGACCTTCACGACCTCGATGACGGTTTCCCCGTCCTCGATTCTTGCCAGATTGCGGTAGACATGCTGCGTGAATGGTCGGATATCATTTGAGCCAGAATCCTCTTCTATTGAAGCGGATTCTGGCTCAGTGGTTTTTAACTCGGTTGTTTGACAGAAGCCCACGTCGATAGTCGGGCTGTGGACTTAAGATTTCGGGGGCTCCCAAGCGTTTTCGATCGCGGCGCGGTAGATTGCAGCGTAATTAAGCATCCAGCTGCCATCACCAGTTTTTTGAATATACCCCTTATCCTTTAGAGAAGTATAGGCTCGGGATATCGTGTTCTTGCTCAAGTGGTAGTGATCCTCAATCCATTTGCTTCTAGCGCAAAAGCCCATGGGCCGTTTGTTTTTGGAAGGTTTTCCAAACTTCCATACGAGGCCGAGGATGAGACGCTCGGCGGCAACGGTGGTGACGCAGCACGCCCACTCGGGCACTGAAATAAAAATAGCTTTATCCATTTTCTCTATAATCTTTCGTTGCTCGGTAACATCATCGTTGAATATGTCGGAAATTGACGGTAGCTCGCTCATGTTTACCACCTAGTCAAGGTGGGCGGTACGACCTTCAAGCTGCTTGAAAAGCTCATAAAACGAGCTTTCAAACATGTAATTCGAGCGATGGATTTGGATGAGCTTGCCGGACTCGCGCATGAATTTGCGTGCGGTGTTTTCGCTCCAGCCAGTGAGTTCGCGGATATCGTTAACGCGGAGCAACCGATCGCACTGAGCGGCACCAGTGGGGAAAGTCGGTGTGGACGCCTGAGTGCTAATCTTTGGAGTAGCCATGATGAGCTATCCTTTCAATGAGGGCCCTCCCTGTGCTTGTAAGACTTACCAGGTTCATAAGCACTTGGGGGGCCGGTTTCTATGACTACATGCGTAGCCATCTGACAGCTTTAGCATGTATTAAAACTCATTAGTTGTCAATCAAATATAGCATCTACCTGCGGAAACGGTATTATAGTACCGTAATATTATGAATAAAACGATGAATGAAAAACATGCTATTTCTCGCTTCTCTGTATATAGGCGTTGATGAAGTCTTCGTAGCCTTTAACTGCTTTTATTTCTGATTGTTGAACGAGGCTTGTATACGTTTTGAGCGTGATATTGGGGTCCGCGTGGCCAAGAATACCTTGCACGCTTCTAACGTCCGATCCGTTCGCCAGCATAAAAGTGCTTACGCAATGCCTGAGCTGATGCGGGCAGATGCCCTTATATAGTTTTCCGCCAGTCGAATTATTCGGCTCATAGATTCCAAGATTGCAGCTAACTGCGAAATCGCGAAACCAATGGTTGAAGATGTAGTTCTTCATGTGACAGACAGTAGGGACCCCTTGCTCGACAGCAATATCGCTAATGATGGGAGTGCTGCCAGTCTGGGACAGCCCCAGAGAGGCCAGGAGCTCTTTTTGTATGGCTGACCATGATTGAAGACGTTCGGCCAGGGTTTCTCCAACGGGGATTTTGCGTTGGCTTTCTTGTGACTTGGGTGCCCTCAGTTCATGATCGTTGGTGTACTGCCTGTCAATTTTCAAGGTTTTATTGGCAGGGTCCCAATCGCGCCATTCGAGGCCCAGCATCTCGCCTTTTCGCATACCCGTATACACTAGTACTAGCGTACCAACAGCTTCGGCGGTGAGCTCAATGTGTTGAAGATGTGTGCATAGGGTAGCTACTTGCTCGATTGTCAGTGATTCTCTTTTGTTGCGTGGTCTGCGAACATGAACGGTAGCGCAGGGGTTTCGGTCAATTATTCTCTTTGCGACTGCATTCGACAGAATCTGGCGCAGTTTCGCATTGATTCGTACAAGCTCAGATGGTTTGTATTTTCCCGTACGACGAGCTTCGGCATATGTTTCTTCGATTAGATCGGGAGTTAGCCCCTCAATTGTCTGAAACGCGCCGAATAGGTCTTCGATATGCCTGCAATCGTACGCTTCTCTTTCATAGCTCGTTGGCGCAAGCTCGGTGTCCCTATTTTCATGAAAGGCCCAGCAGTAGGACGCAAGCAAAGTGGGCTTTTTAGTTTTAGTGATCGTGCCAGAGGAGTTGATTTCAGCCAGCTTGGCCTGCATTGCAGCCTTAGCTTCTGTTTTAGTCTTGCAACGAACCGTATAAGTTGGGGATCGTTTGTAACGCCCTGTCTTAGGGTCCTTGACCCCAAGGGAAAAATAATAGCGATAGGTGTTAGGTGATCTCTTGTCTTTCCAACACGTGCCTCTTCCGCTAATTAGTGGCTGTTCTGACATCTTTGCACTCCGTTTCTTTGAATAGTTTTCAACAATTCATTGAGTGCAGTTTAGCTAAAGCTGTTAGTAATATGTTTGTAAAAGCGTAGGCGCAGCTACCGGAGGTAAAAGACACAAACTGCTATGTTTATCTGCGGTTATATGGTGTTCAATGATGCTTGATGAATAGTAGGGGGTAGCATTAAATCATATCTCCTAAAGCGGGTGTCGACGGTTCGAATCCGCCCGGGGGCACCAGAGATTTGTCGAGCCCGGTACACCGCCACGGTGCCGGGCTCTTCTGGTTCATGCCATGTCAAAAACGAAGCGCCCGCTTGCTGGGGGAGCAAGCGGGCGCCTGTGAGCGAATATGTTTGCGGCGAGAGCCGTAATGAGCGGTTGGGTTGCGACTAGTTGGTCGTACCGGAATCGTCGCCCGTGCTCGTGCCTGAACCCGAACCCGAGCCAGAAAGTGCAACCGTCAGCGTAATCGTGCTGTCGGTGGACTGTTTGCCGGTGGGGGAGACGCCCGTAACGGTGGCGTTTTCATTGCCGCTCACGGGGTTGCCGTTCTGATCGCAGAATGCGATGTTGTAGAACCCGGCGTTGTTGAGCGCGGTGACGGCCGCGGAGATGCTCTTGCCGTACAGGTTGCCCGGAACGCTGGCCTTGCCGGACTTCTTGGCAATGACGACGGTAATCGTGGCGCCAGGCTTCTGCTTGCCGCTGGGGTTCCAGCTAATCACGGTGCCCTCGGTAACCGAATCGTTCTCCTGGTAGCTCACGTCGACGCCAAAGCCTGCCATATCGAGGGCGTTGCGCGCCTGGGCCTCGGTCATGTCGGTCAGATCGGGGACGGAGGTGGTGTCAGGACCGCTGGAGACCTTGTACGAGATGGTCGTGCCCTTCTCGACTTCCTTACCGGGTTCGGTGCCCTGCTCAAAGACCTGGCCCTCATCGGCCTCGTTGGCCTCCTCGGAGGCGTTGCCCTTCAGGCCAACGCTTGCCAGCGCGGCTTCTGCCTGGTCCTTGGTCAGGCCGACCAGCCGGGGAACCTCAACCTTCTCGGAGGGCTTGGGGCCCTTGGAGATTACCAGGTTCACCTTGGTGCCCTTGGCCTTCTTGGTTTTGCCGTTGGGCGTCTGCTCGGCGACCTTGCCCTCGTCGATATCGTCGTTGTAGCTTTGGTCGATGGTGCCGACCTCGAGGCCGGCTTCCTTGATCTGCTCGACGGCAGTCTGCTGGTCCTTGCCCAGCACATCGGGCACGGTGACCTGCTCGCCGCCAAAGAGTCCTGTGGCAAAGGCCACCACGATACCGATGACGGCAACGGCTGCCACCACGGCGGCGATGATCTTGTTCTTGTTGGATTTGGGCTTTTCGACCTCGTAGGAGCCGGTGGAGCCCGAAACCGAGCTGCGGGCGGTATTCTGGCCGCTCACGCCCGAGACGGGACGTACCATGGCGCGCGTCTGATCGGAAAGCTCGCGAGTCTTGGTGGCGCCCAGCTCACCGGGTGCACCGATGATGCGCGTGGGCTCCGAGATGTTGACGGCACGGCCCGACAGGTAGCTGTTGAGCACCTGACGCAGCTCGTCGGCGGTCTGGAAGCGGTTTGCCGGGTCCTTCTCCATGCACTTGAGGATGATACGCTCAAGGTCGGCGTCGACACCGGAGTTGATCTGGCTCGGCGGAATAGGCAGCTCGTTGACCTGCTTGAGTGCGACTGAGATGGCGTCATCACCGTCAAAGGGCACGCGGCCGGTGGCGCACTCGTACATCACGACGCCCAGCGAGTAGATATCCGAGGTGGGGCCGAGGTCCTGACCACGGGTCTGCTCGGGGCTTACATAGTGGGCGGTGCCCAGCACGTTGTTATCCTGCGTGAGATGGCTGTTCTTGGCGCGTGCGATGCCAAAATCCATTACCTTGATGTTGCCGTCGGGCAGCACCATGATGTTTTGCGGCTTAATGTCGCGGTGGATGATCTCGTGCTTGTGTGCGACCGAAAGCGCGGAGCTGATCTGCGAGCCGATCTGCGCGACCTTCTTGGGATCGAGGGCGCCGTGGCTCTTGATGCCGCTTTTAAGGTCGGTACCGCGCAGGTACTCCATGACGATGTAATAGGTGTCGCCGTCCTTGCCCCAGTCGTAGACGCCCACGATATAGGGGGAGGACAGGCCGGCCGCTGCCTGAGCCTCCTGTTTAAAGCGGGCGGCGAAGGTGGCGTCGCCGGCATACTGCGGCAGCATGATCTTGACGGCAACCGTGCGGTCGAGGACCTGATCCTGTGCACGGAAGACGGTCGCCATACCGCCCGTTCCCACCTTATCCTTGAGGAGGTATCTTCCCCCGAGGACCCTCTGTTCCATTCCTGCTCCTAACATAACTATTCGCTCAACGATGTGTGTAGTACCTACGATGTGGCCGCTGGGGCCGTGTGGCGCGTTGCCGCTAGCTCATCGGCCGCGGCGCGCCTCGGGTGTCCGATTCGATCATGGACATCACGCTCCCTGTGCGGCGAGCGCTGCGGTCAGGACGATGCCGGCAATCTTGGCCGCCTTGACGTCGTGTTTGTCGTAATCCTCCAAGGCCACCGAGATGGCGACCGTGGGTGAATCGTAAGGTGCAAAGCCAACGAACATCGAATTGACGTTGGTGCCGCCGGTCTCGGCCGAGCCGGTCTTGCCGGCGACCTTGACGCCGGGGACCTGGGCATCGGTGCCGGTACCGGACTGGACGACGGCGAGCATGGCCTGCTTGACCTGGTCGGCCGTGGCGGAGCTGACGGCCTGACCCAGCGAGCGGGACTGCGTGGTCTTGACCACAGTTCCGTCCGGGGCGAGTACCTGGGCTACAAAGTACGGGTCCATGACCACGCCACTGTTAGCGATGGCGGCGGCAATCACGGCGTTTTGCATGACGGTGGTCTGCGGGCCGGGCGTGTGGTCCATGCCGACAGGCTGGCCGGCGCCGGCCCAAGCGGTCTCCCACTCGGTCATGAGCGACGGGTCTGCCATGATGGAGGCCGCGGAGGTCAGGTCCTGGCCGAGCTTTTGGCCGTAGCCAAAGGCGTTGGCAAACTGCACGAGCGTGTTTGCGCCAACTTCGTTTGCCACCTGGCCAAAGACGACATTGGAGGACACGGCAAAGGCCTGCTGCAGGCTGATGGTGCCGTAGCTCTCGTTGGCATAGTTGGTGACCGGTGCGTTGCCGATGTCCATGGAGCCGGGCGCCTGGTAGGTGCTGGTAAGGCTGGCGGTGCCGGTCTCGAGTGCCGCGGAAAGCGTAACGACCTTAAACGTGGAGCCCGGCGTGTACAGCGCGTCCATGGCGCGATTGTACATAGAGCCGTCCTCGCCGCCGCCAGCCTGCAGTAGGGCGTCGATGTTGGTGTTGTCGTAGGTGGGCGAGCTGGCACATGCGAGCACCGCGCCGGTACGCGGGTCGATGACCACTACAGCGCCCTTAAAGCCCTTGAGCGCCTGCTCGGCCGCCGTCTGGATACGCGAGTCGATGGTGAGCTTGGCGGTGTTGCCCGGCTGGGTCTGGCCCGCGAGCGACGCGATGGCGTTGTTCCAGCTGGAGTAATCCTTAGAGCCGGTGAGCGTGTCGTTCATGACACTCTCGATGGCGGTGGTGCCATACTGCTGGCTCACGTAGCCAACCACGTGCGCTGCCAGGTTACCGTTGGGGTAGGAGCGTACGTAGGTGCCGTCCTCCTGCTGCAGCGACTCGGCCAGCGTCACGCCGTCGGACGTGATGATGGAACCGCGCTGGATGTACTTGGAGCGGGCAATAGTGTGGTTGTTGGTCGGCATATCCTGATAGTCCTTGGCCTTGATGACCTGGACATAGGTGAGGTTGCCGATAAGGATGGCGAACAGCGCCGTAAAGGCGAGCACCGCACGGGTTAGACGGTTGGCGAGCGCAACGCGGCCGAGCACACCGGATTCAGGCGTGTCGAGCAGGCGACGGCGCATGCGCGAGCCGACGGAATGGCTGCCGCTGCCGTAGGAAGACGAGGTGGCAAAGCGCGTGCCCGTCGGGGCGGCGGCGGATGCGACCTGATCATCGGTGATGGCGGCCATGGTGCCGGTGCCGGTAAGCTCGGCCTCGCGTCCGGTCGCCTCGTCACCGGCGCGCAGCAGGAGCGCGACGATGATAAAGCTTGCCAGCAGCGAGGAGCCGCCCTGGCTCATAAAGGGCAGGGTGACGCCGGTCAGCGGTATCAGGCGGGTAACGCCGCCCACGATCAAAAAGGCCTGGAAGCTGATGGCGGCCGTAAGGCCCGTGGCGCTAAAGGCGGCGAGGTCGGATTTAGCGCGGGCAGCCGTGGTGAGGCCACGCACGGCAAAGAGCATAAACAGGATGAGCACGGCGCCGCCGCCCAAAAGGCCCATCTCCTCGCCGATAGCCGAAAAGATAAAGTCGGACTCGACGACGGGGATGTTGTTGGCCATGCCGTTGCCGATGCCAACACCGACCAGGCCGCCATCGGCAAGCGAGAAGAGCGACTGGACGATCTGGTAGCCCTGGCCCTGGGCGTCCTTAAACGGATCGACCCAAACTTGGAAGCGCACCTGAACGTGCGACAGGAACTTGTAGGCGCCCACGGCGCCGACGGCCAAGAGCGCAAGGCCGATAACGACATACGAGAATCGACCCGTGGCAACGTAGAGCATCAGCAAGAAGATGGTGTAGAACAGCACGGCCGAACCCAGGTCGCGTTCGAAGACGACAACGAGTAGGCACACACCCCACACGGCAAACAGCGGCAGCAGCAGTCGCAGGCGAGGGATCTTAAAGCCCAGGATCTTGCGGTTGGAGATGGAGAGCAGCTCGCGGTTCTCGGCCAGGTACCCGGCCAGGAACAGCACGATAAAGACCTTGGCGAACTCGCCAGGCTGGATGGTAAAGCCCGCGATGCGAATCCACAGCTTGGAGCCCGAGATCGTGGTGCCAATAAAGATGGGCAGCATCAGCAGGATGATGCCGATGATGCCAAAGGTGTACTTGTAGCGCATGACCACGTCGAGGTTTTTGACCAGTGCGAGCGTTCCCACCATCAGGGCCACCGAGACAAACAGGATGATGAGCTGTGAGATGGCGAGAGCGGGGGCGAGGCGTGTCACGAACGTGATGCCGATGCCCGAAAGTATAAATACGATGGGTAGGATGGCGGGGTCGGCGCCGGGCGCCAAGATGCGCACGGCGATATGTGCCGCGGCGAAGGCGGCAAAGAGGCCGATCGGCACGGCGAGCGTCTCAAAGGAGATGGCGGCGCCCGCGGTGAGCACGTACATCGCATACAGCAGGATGACGGGGAACGCCGAGGCGATGAGCAAGAGCAGCTCGGTGTTGCGGCGACTCATAAGCGGCACTCCCTTTCTAGTTCTTTTCGGAGGCTTCGGCCTCGGCGGACTGTTCGGCGGTTTTCTCGGAATCTGATTCGGAGGTCGATCCCTGATTGGTGTTGTCGCGAATCGTTTGCGCGTCAATCACCTGGCGGGTCTGCTCCTCGTCGATCTGGTGGCGGTATTTGGATATCGTGTCCTGCGCATCGTCGACACTTGTTTGCGGAATGCCCGCCTTGAGGCGGTTTTGCGTGTCTTCGGGCAGGTCGGATAGCTTGATGCTGGTTTCGCTTTCGAGCCAGTGGAGCTTGAGTCCGAGCGGCTTGCCGGGCAGGCCGCGCCAGACGGCGACATTGCCCTGGTAGGTACCCAGGTAGTACGAGCCGGTGACACCCGTGTAGGCCCAGATGCCAGCTGCCAGCACAAAGACGAGGGCCAGAATGGCGGCGATAGTAATGTTGCGGCGACGCACGCGCTGCGCCTCGCGCATAACGCCATCGTCAACCAGGTCAACGACTACTACGGTCACGTTGTCGTGGCCGCCGGCGGCAAGCGCAGCGTCCACTAGGTTGTCGACGCAGATTTGCGCGGTTGAGGACTGCGTGGCGATGTTCTCGATATCGCTATCGGGAATCATGCTCGAAAGGCCGTCAGAGCACAGGATCAGGCGGTCGCCTTCCTCGATATGCAGAGTGAAGTGGTCGGCATACATGGCGGGGTCCGAGCCCAGCGCACGGGTGATGACCGAACGGTTGGGGTGGACGCGAGCCTCGTCTGCCGTAATCTCGCCGGCGTCCACGAGTTCTTCCACATAGGAGTGGTCGCGGGTCACGCGGATGAGCGTGCCCTCGTGGAGCAGGTAGGCGCGCGAGTCGCCCACGTGGGCGATGGCGAGCGTATCGTTTTCGATATAGGCGCAAGTGGCTGTGCAGCCCATGCCGGGCTTGCCTAGGCCATTCAAGGCGGCCTCGATTACGGCGGCGTTAGCGGCCTCGACGGCTGCCGCCAGGCGTGCGGCGTCGGCGGACTGCGGGGCCGTCTTGGCAATAGTCTCAACGGCGATGGAAGAGGCCACCTCGCCGGCGGCGTGACCGCCCATGCCGTCGCATACGCAAAAGAGCGGCGACTGCACCAGGTAGGAATCCTCATTGTGCGGGCGTACGCAGCCAACGTCGGAGCGGGCGCCCCACATGAGTTGCGTGGTGGTGCCGGCATCATAGGTCGAGTCGGTCTCGATACGCTCCTCGGTCAGGGGCTCAAAGCTCATGGTCGAGCCGGGGTCTTTGAGCTTGGCCTCAACGGCGGCAACGTCGATCTCGGCTGTGTCACCGGGAGAGACGGTGTCGGTCTCGGCGTTTGATTCGGAATCGCCGGTGTCCGGGGAGTCGGGCTTCTCGGACACGCGGGCGGTCGACTCGTCGTCTTGCGGGCTGACGTCTATAGGCTCGGGCGTCGCAAAGTGCGACGGCGCGGGCGTGCTTTGCGACTGGGCGGCGGGCTCTGCCACGGCATCGGACTCGCTTGCGGGCGCAGGCTGCGGGGTCTTGGGTGCAGGGCCGTCCTCGGGGGATGGCCCCGCCTCGGGCGCCGGCGTAGACGCGGGCGCAACCTCGGATGCCGGGGCTATGGGAAACGCCGGCGCGGCGGGCTCGGGTGCCGCAAACACCGCAGCGCTCTCGTTGATTGCCGCGGCGACGGGCTCTGCAAAGTGAGCCGGCGCCGGGGTTGCTTCGGGCGCTGTGGGCTGTTCCGCAGCATGTGCGCCGATGGGCGCCGCTACGGCATCCTCTTCGTCCTCGTTATCGGCGAGATCCGAAATATCATGCGTTACATGCGAAAGAGGCAGGGAGAACACGGTGTCCTCGGGCTCCACGGGTGCGGAGCCCGCCGGAGCGGCGTGGGCCGGCGCAGCTGTGGCGGCGGCCGGTGCCTCGGTCATAGTTGCGGACTTGTTCTCCTCGTCGATCATCGACGGTTCACCTTCATGACCACATCGCCAATCTGGACTTCGTCGCCCTCGCGCAGCGTCGCGGGCTCCACGAGCTGGCGGCCGTTGACGAGCGTGCCGTTAAGCGAGTTGAGGTCCTCGATGATGAGCGCCGGGCCCTGCAGCGAAAAGCGCGCATGCGAGGCCGAGACGAACGGTTCGTTGATGCAGATGTCCGAAGATGGCGAGCGACCGACGATGACGGGGCCGAGCATGTCTACGTGGATGCCACGGATGCCGCGCGGGCCCTTGTCCACATCGATCGTCCAGATAGCCGAGTCGCGGCGCTGTCCGCGCACAAGTCCCACGCCGGTCTTCATGACGGCGAACAGGAAGATATAGAGCAGGGCGACCAGGACGATGCGGCCTGCAAAAAGGACGATATCGATGTTCATAAGCGACTATCCCCTAAATTCAAAGGTGCTCAGGCCAAACGTCAGCAGATCGCCGTTGCGCAGCGGGCAGCGCGTAATGCGGCGGTTGTTGACGAGCGTGCCGTTGGTGGAATTGAGGTCCTCGATCGACCAATCCGAGCCCGTAAAGGTGAGCTGGGCGTGGCGGCGCGACACGTTGGGGTCGCGCAGGGCAATATCGGAAACCGAGCGCTCGCGACCGATAGTCACCTGTGCGGAGGTGATGCTATGGCTCTCGCCGCTCACGACGTCGACGAGCTGGGCGAGCGGGCGCTGCGGGGCGCGAGTGCTCGCCATGTTGGAGGCGATGCCGGCTGCGGCGCCTAGGCCCACGGCGGCACCGGTCGCGGCGGCTCCGCCCATGCCGGCAAGCGCGTCGCGCGAGACGGTCTGCGGCACCGGGATGGGTGCTGCGGCGGGGTCGGGGACGCTAGGCGCGAAGGGGTCTGCCACGGCAAGCGGGTCGGGAGCGGCGGCGCGAGGCGTCGGCTGCTGCTGGGGCATGGCGGCGGGGTGCTGTTGCTGCGGAGCGGCGAATTGCTGCTTGCCGGCACGGGGGGCGCTGGCGGCGCGGCTTGCTGCCGAGTTGTTCTGGCCCAGGCCATTTTGATAGGCGCGCTCTTCTTCGTACAGGCGGCCGAGCGTGGGGGCATCGACGTTCTCGGCAAAGACCGAGAACTTGCCGGCGCGCAGCTGCGGATCGATCATAAAGCGCACGAGGGGCTCGCCGACAAAGACATAGCGGCGCTTTTCGGCCTGCGCCTTCACAAACTCGCGGACCTCGCGCGAAAGCTCGGGGTAGAACGGGGCGAGCATGGGATCGTCGTCGGCGGCGATCAGGATGGTATAGAGTGCCGGCGCCGTGTTGACGCCGTTGATCACCAGAGTCTGATCCTCCATGTCGCGAGCGGCCTGCTTGGCAAGCTTCTTAAAGGAGAACGGGGCACGGGTGGCACCGAAGATGCCGGCCACGTGGTCCTCGAAGATGTTCAGGAAGTTCACGAAAGATCACTCTCCGTATAGGTTCTTTGGTATCCGAGCAAATATAGGCATATCCCAACGATTATAGAGGATAGGGTTCCCGCAACCGCCGCCTTGGCGACGACCGCGGCTGCAAGGCTGGCAATTTCCATATGGTGTGCAAGACAGGACGCCGCTGCGCAGCCGATGCCGGCGACAGCGATGGCGGCGATTACGGCAAGGTTTGAGCCCTGATCGGCACGCTTGGCATGGGCGTTGAGCAGCGCAGATGACGCCGCGGCAGTTGCCGCTACCAGCACAAAGGCAGCCCAAAGGAGTGGGTCTCCCAGCGCTGCGGCAACGTTACCGAGCCCCAGCACGCCTCCGGCTGAAAGCGCGACCGTGGCCAGACGGGCAAAAAGTGCGCCCATGCCCGTTGCCGCGGCGGCGCTTGCCGGGCCGAGCCAAAATGACGCGACGCCGGCGGTGACCCCAGCTGCCAGGAAGGTATTGCCGGTCAGACAGCCAAGCGCGAGTGCACAGGTGAGTGCGGCGCTCGCGGCAGCCTCGGTGCGACCCCAGGCGATCCACCAACCGGACATGGCGGCGGCAAAGATCACCGCGACGGGCAACATCGACAGGACGCCCTGTGCCTGCATGGTGGCGTTTGCCATGAGCACCAAAAAGCCCACAGCCGAGATGGCCGAGCCAATCTGGGGGGCCAGGCCGGCCGCCGCTCCGATCGCGATAGCCGCAATGACCAGGCCGGGAAGCGCCGCGACGCCGGCCGTCTGCATCAGCAAAAAGCTAAAGGCGCCGCACGTTAGCGCCGAGATAGCGTGCATGGCGTAGTCGCGCGCATGGCTCCAGCGCGTGCCTGCCCAGCCGAGTGCGGGGTCGACTTCGATGGTGTCGTCCTCGTAGTGCGACGGCTCGATATCGTCGAGCTCCTGCTCGTCATCCGAAAGTTCGCCAACCATTTGCTCCAGGCTGCGACGGCCTTCGCGCACGCTGCCCAGACCGGCAAGGAGCTGGTCGCAAAATGCCTCGATGCTGTTGGGGCGGTCCTGCGGCATGGGGGAGAGCGCGCTCATGAGCGCGGCCTCGGCTCCCGGGGGAAAGTGTGGTATCAGCTCGCTGGGATAGGTGGCGCCGCCGATGATGCGGCCGAGCGAGTCGGCGGGCGTGGCCGCCATAAAAGGAGCGCTGCCGCACAGGCCCTCGTAGATCACACAGGCGAGGGCAAAGACATCGGCGCGCTCGTCGACCGTGCCGGTCTCGATATCGAGCTGCTCGGGCGGCATGTAGCCGATGGTGCCGCCGCGTGAGCCGCCAAAGCCACCGGCGGACGACAGCCGCGCCATGCCAAAGTCGGTGAGCTTTACATTGCCCGAGTGGTCGATGAGCACGTTGGCGGGCTTAATGTCCAGGTGGAGTACGCCATTACTGTGGGCGAAGGTGAGCGCCTGGCCCAGGGCATCGGCAATGGCCGCGGCCTCGTCAAAGGTAAGTGAGTGGCCGTCCGCGCGGTGCAAAAACTCGGCCAGCGACATGCCATCGACATATTCCATAACCAGGTAGGCATAGGCTGTGTCGTGCGTAAAGTCGATGACCTGCACGATGTTGGGATGTTGAAGCATGGCGGCAGTGTGCGCCTCGCGCAGGACATCCATGATGTCGCTAGCGGGCATGCCGGCACCGTTGATAAGGGGGATGCGTTTAATGGCGACGCGGCGGCGCAGGTGCGTGTCGCGGCAGATCTCGATGGAGCCAAAACCGCCGGTCGCAAGTGTCTCGAGCGGCTGGTACCGCTTGAGCAGCTCGCGAGAGCTGGTGCCCTCCAAAGGAACGTCCGGCGAGAACCGGGCGGTATGTTGCGAGAAAAGCGGCATGGCCAACCCTCGTGCGTTTAAAGTTCGTTTGCGAGCGGCGGGCGCGGGGCCGAGCCGTTCGCGGTGGCATAGATGCTGCTAGTGTAGCACGCTCGGGCAGATGGCGAGGATAGCGGGATGCGAGGTGGCCCGATCGATTCGGCCCGTTTCGGCTCGTTTGGAAAGCGCATCTCAGTTTTCAGCCAAATTATGGGATGCGCTTTCCAAATGGGGTGGGCTGCGGAAACTGCATCCCAGAATATTGCCCTGGAACGGGATGCGCTTTCCGAACCGGCGTCCAAAAGGAAACCGCATCCCGCTTTGATGTGGGGACTGCGAACAAAAGCCGGACCGTGATCTGGCGCGGATTGGAGTTCGCCTGAATCATTGATGCTGGCTGGTGTGAGAACAGAGATAAACGAGCGGCTCGAGCGATATAATGACACGCTATGGAGGCCGTATGCTCTTTTCCCGCCGTTCTGCTACATTTGCCTGCGCCATTGCGCTTGTCGTAATGGCGGTCACCCCTTATCACCGGTTTTCATCTTCAATCGGCCTAGCGTCAGGTGCAATGACCTGGCTCGTTATCCTGGGCGCATGCCTCGCGGCGTTTGTTCATGGTGCTGCGCTATGCAAGGGGGGAATGAGAAGGCCGAGGCATCTCGGTGCCATCGGCGTTTTTCTTGGTGTTATTGCAACGGTTCCCGAATGGGCCGACCTGGCTTTCTATGCTCGCGGAGACTCTATTCCAATCGTGTTTGCACCGATTTGGTTGTTACATGGCGTTTCGTGTGTCTCGTGCTTTGTTGGGTCGCTGCTTCTCTCATATGTTATTTGGGGCACGGCGGACTCTCCTTTGACGCAGAGGTCGACACGGACTGACGAAAGGGAAACTCGTCACCCGCAGGACGCGATTTTTACAGAAACAATAGCCGTCATGTCTTGCCTGCTGTTTTGCTGTCGAGTTTCATGGAGAGTCGTTCCCGAGCCATGGGGGATGCCCCCTGTAACGGCCGCGTCAATTGGCCTTGCGCTTTTAATTCCGTTGGTCTATCTCGCATTGACTGTGGCCCCGCTGTTTTACCGCCCTCGTGCCTTTGGCCATGGGCGGCGCGACGTGTTTGCCCGTTCTGCGCTCGTAGCAGTTCCTATTGGTCTTATTCCGGCTGTTGAGGCGGCATACTTCGCAAGCGATGCCGTGGTCATTGCATTGCTGGCGATGGGGTCCGTTATCGCTGCTGCCTTCGTATGCATGTTGCTAAGGGGGAAACGGGACAACAATTCGGATATCGCCTGTGCGTCCGACACATTCGATGCGGGGGTGTTTTCCCCTGCCCTGTCGCCTAGAGAAGAGCAGTTTGTTCGACTGCTGCTCAAAGGGAAAACGCCGGCGGAAATTGCCAAGGAGACGGATACGAAGCCATCGACGGTGAGAACAACGCTTCACCGAGCATACGGGAAGGCGTCGGTTGCGGGCTCACGCGAGCTCGTGGCGCTGTTTGCGGGTGAGGGCGATACTGTAGGGCATGAGCTACCGCAGCGGCATGCTGACGATATAGTGGCATCAGCTCGAACGCGCCGGCTGTTTCGATACCTGCTCACATTATTCTTTATCCTCCTTGCGGCGGGGCCCTTGGTAATGGCGGATAGCGATTGGGGGTCCGGTGTTTCGCGGGCTGTCGCCTTTTCCCTCTTAAGCTACGCATTGGGTCTCGGACTGCTTCTGTCGCTACGCTACGCGGGTGGAAAAGCGAATCGTGGCGCTGCGCTGGATAGAGCGGGTGAAGCGATTTGGCTCGGAAGCCCGTACGTATGGGCGGTGCTATCTGCTGTGGAATGGTCTTTTATCTATATCGCGGCATTGATGTGCATACGCGTTCCGTTGATGGCTGTGCCGGTCCTGTTTTGCGGCGTGGCGTCTACGGCTTCGCTCGCTGTTGGGCTGCGTCCGTTTAAGGTGCATGCCCATGCTCGGGCTATCGTGCCGTTGGTGTCAATGGGCATGGTTGCCTTAATCTATGCGGTCGCTAGGGGGCGAATCCATGGACTTGCGGTGCTGACGGGGGTGCTGCTCACATATATAGTGATGCGAAGCTGTCCGCAGCGCAAAATGCTTGGGATATGGATGCTTTGCTTCGGGGCGACGGCTCCTGTTTGGGTCGTCTTGCTCAATATGGCGCAGGATCTGACGGTTTACGAGCCGTTGTTCCTCGCGTCGTTGTTGGGGCATAGTTCGGCTGTCAATGTCGTCGTGGCAACGGTGATCGTCTGCTGGTCTGCGCCCATGTTAGTCACGCACATCGCGCTCACCCGCTCGGTTGAGGACGAGAAGGCCGTCTTGGAGTACCGGGCGAACGGGTCCACCGAAACGGCCCGCGTGCGCCAGCTGGCCCTGCTTACGTCGCGCTCCCTTTCTGATGTTCAGTCGCAAATTTTGCTGATGACGGCAGAGGGGGCAACGACAAAGGCCATTGCGGAGGATGTCGGTTACGCTGCATCTACGGTGCAAGCACTGCGGTCTGCATCTTACCGCCAGTTGAAGATCAAGAATAAGGCGGAGCTAATTTTATTGTTATCGCAGGTAAATAACGTGTAAACGCCTGAGCAATCAACTCAATAGCGGGTGTTTACAGACATCTTTCTCTATTCATGCGAAGGTTGCCGTGCGTCGACGCATTGTTAACCGCTTTTGATTGGAGAAGGCCATGATTAAGCCAAGGAGCGCTATTGCTCGAATCGGAGTCGGCTTGGTGATTGCAGCTGGTCTGTCCCTAGGGGTTCCCGCTGCATCGTTTGCACAAGAGGAGTTTGACACCTCTCAGGTTTCCAGCATTACTCAAAACGCCGATACGGGAATTACGACCTGTACGAACAATGCCGATAAGGCATTTAGTTTTCAATGTGCCGGGACGAGTGCAACTGGCTACCGTCAAAAGGATGATTCCTCATCGCTCTATCTGGATATCCAGGGCCATACGGGAAATCCGCTTCGGTTATATACAGACGGTGCGTATAACACAAGCGGTAGCGGCAGCATGAATTGTACTCAGGGAACGTATCGTTCGAATCACAAGGGACAGTGGGAAATGTATAACCTCGTCCGTGAGAACGGGCGATCTGCGGCGCGACTGACTGCATGGGCGGAGTCTGGCTACGGCACTGTTATTGGTGTATGGAGCCCCGACTGCGTCGGGCATTTCCACAAGCTTCCCGCATAGTTGTTTGAAATGGCTCCCTTCCGGCTTTCTGGGTCGGAAGGGGGAGGAGGACGTATGAACCAAAAGCTCGCAAGATACGAACTGTCGAAAACGATTAGACGTCCAGCTTTTATCCTTGCTCTCTTGATTGCGGTCGCAGTTGCAATAGCTGCCGCGCTGGAGCCGTGGGCAAATTTGGAAAAAGAGCGCCACAACCTTCTTTCTTTTGGTTACGGCGTTGGCGTGCAAGCCGAAAATTATCTCGGTCAAACACGTGAAAGCAGCTTCGGTAACTGGATTGTTGTGAGCGCGAACGCGCCACTGTCTGCGTCGGTGTTTTTCTATGTACTGCCCCTGCTTGCAATGTTGGCTGGATCTTGGTCGTGTCTCTTTGAGCGTTTGAGTGGTTATGACATGCAGATATGCACGCGCGTTTCCAGAAAGGCGTACGTGAACGTAAAGATGCTGTCTGCTTTCCTCTCCGCGTTTACAGTGACTGCCATTCCTCTGCTCGTCAATTTCCTGATCGTCTCGATGCTTTTTCCTGCGTATCTTCCTCGGGTCGATGAGTCGACTTACGTAGGACTTTACCTGCATAGCTACTTCTCCGGTCTATTTTATTCGCATCCTTTGTCATATGTGCTCGCATACACGCTGTTCGATGCTGTCACGCTCGGGACTTTATCCATGGCTGTAACTGGCTTCTCAATTTTGTTTCGTAGCAGAATCAAAGCGATAATTGTCCCGTATCTGCTAATGGTTGCGTGGCATTTTGCAAATGGCTGGATCTTCGGCGTAATGGCTTGTGTGGGGTTTAACTGCAATATCCTCAACAGCATCAGGTCGGAATCGCTGAATAACTGGCCAGACATTCGAGCCGGTTTTGCGGAAATCATATTATTGACCCTTGCTTCGTTGGCTTTTTCTGGGGCGTGGAAAAGACGCGAGGTGGTCTGATGCTGTTTAGGCTGGTCGCCGCGGACCTGAGGACCGTTTTGAAGAAGAACATCATCACTTTTATTGCAATTGCGGCAGTGACCGTTGCGAACTTGGTGTACGCCTACGGATTGTCTTCTGTGTATGGGGTTAGAACGGATACCTTGGGGTTTGCGGATAATCTTGCGCTCGTGTTTGCCGGATCTGCTCCGTTTGAGCCTAGGCCCGGGGTCATGTTTGTGCCTCCGCTAGGATGGCTATTTCTCATTCTGCTTATTCTCTATACAACACTCGACTATCCGACCGAATCGTTGCACGGGTTTGGTTTGCAAGCGCTTGTTCGATGCCGGGCAAGAACCCTTTGGTGGGTCTCGCGTTTTATCCTGGTGGCGGCAGTAACGGCATTTTCACTGCTCGTGGTGGTTTGCTCTGTTGTGATTTGGAGCTTGGTGGTGAGCTCCTCGTTCAGCGCGGTCATTCATGGTGAGTCGCTTCAACTGGCTAATTTGGCGCCGTGGTTTCTCAAAGCTGCCGAGGCAGATGCGCTGCCGTTTTTCATAGGTCTCTTATTTGCTTTTGAGGCGCTTGCGTTTGCGCAGGCAGCGGTTGGGTTTGTGCTTGGGTCGTCAGTCTCGTTTGTGGTTTTAATGAGCTACCTGATCTGCTCGGCATATGCACGACATTGGGCGCTATTGGGTAACGCCTTGATGCTGTTGCGCTGGGGTGGAATTGTCAAAGAGGGAATCGCGGCGGGCTCGAGTGTCTTGTCATCAATTGGGCTTATGTCGTTATGCCTATCGTTGGGTGGACTGTGGTTTCGAAGGGCCGACCTTATAGAAAAGGGGGACAAGATATGAGTGTGATCGTAAGGGGCGTATCGAAGCGCATGGGTAAAAACGATGTCCTGCGCAACGTGTCCATCGAGGTTGACCCTGGGACTGTGGTCGGGCTTCAGGGGATAAACGGTTCGGGTAAGACCATGCTCATGCGAGCGGTTTGCGGGTTGATCAAGCCTACCGAAGGCGAAATCTCTATCGATGGCCAAAGGCTTGGGGCGGACATCTCGTTCCCGCCGAGTCTGGGGATGTTGATCGAGGCGCCTTCCTTTTTGGGATATCTGTCTGGCTACGACAATCTGAAGCTCATCGCTCAGATCAAGGGCGTTGCCACCCCCGAGGACATTCGCTCTGCCCTGCGGCTCGTGGGGCTCGATGCAGACGAAAAAAAGAAGTTCCGAGCATACTCGCTTGGGATGAAGCAGCGTCTGGGGATAGCTGCGGCAATTATGGAGAAGCCGAAGCTGCTTGTTCTCGATGAGCCAACGAATGCCCTCGACGAAGCGGGCGTTGAAATGCTCAAGCGCGTTGTGGCGATGGCGGCATCAACGGGTCGTGAGGTCCTTCTGTCCAGCCATGACGGAGAGGTGCTCGAGGAACTGGCCGATCGGGTTTACTGCATGCGCGACGGTGCCGTTGTGAAAGTTCGGGAAAGGTCGTGAGCGCGATGAAGAAGACCCTGTGGACGAGAAGATCGGCGCTCGCGCTTTTTTGCTGTGCTGCTGCCGGCCTTGCGGGCATGAGGGTGAGCGTCGTTAACGGGAACCGGACGGTCATTCCTGAGAAATATTACGCGGAGGGCGAATGGCTCTCGATGGATGGAGCGTTTCTGGGGTCGAAGGATGTGGTGACTGATGGGTATTCGTTTTGCATAGACGGGGCAGAGTTGCTCACGCCGCGCGAGTATCTCAAACGAGCACATGACGATTATTCAAAATATGGCACCGTGGATACGAAAACGAGACTGAAGGATGCCGACATCACGTGCGTTATCGCCGTAAAGATGCGTGTCAGAAATAGGGATAATATCGACGGTGGAATCAAAGCGTATGTTTGGCATCTGGTTCCGGAGTCTGCGCCAAACTATGATTTTGTAGTCAATACCGATCTGATAACGCAAGCCATGCCGGTCCTTGGCGGCTCTGCTGCGTTTGCCGTGGAGGTTGGGGCAGAAAACGAGTTGCTCGTCCCATTTATGATGCAGAACACCAACGACTATTTCGAAGGTTACGAGACCGTCCGTTTTGAGAAAGCATTTCCCGGGACTTACACGATGAAGATGACCGATCTGCCGGAGCGGAGGCTCTTAAGGTTTGAAGTGAAATAGCTCGAGAGCAAGGCAAAACGGGTCCATTGGCGGTACGCGTGCCCGATTCCAGGCGCCCCGGCCCGGAATCGGGCGCGGGACGAGGCGCCTTCGGTGTCGGCCGGCCTACCGCTTCTTCTTGCTCTTCTTCTGCTTGCGCTGCTTGCCCTTGGTCTCCTGGGGCTTGTCGCCCTGTTTTGCTTCGGCAGCGGCCTTTTCTGCCTTCATCTTCTTGCGTTTGGTCTCGATGCGGAGTTTTTTGTTGATGCGCGCCTTAAGGAAGGGACCGAACTGCTCGGCATCGCCGCGGACAAAGGTGTCCTTAGGGATCGTCACGCCCTGGTCGGCGAACATGGCCACAAAGATGCGCTCGCCGTCGAGCACGTGGTCGAGCTTTTCAAACGGGAAGAACTGCGACTTGCCGCTCGTGCCCCAAACCATCAGGCCGTCCTCGTTGGCGGCGACGCGGCGATAGCGGCCACCCATGGACTCGTCGGCCTCAACGGCGTCGATAAAGTCGCGGGCGAGGGTGTGGTGCAGGTTTTTGCTCCACCAGGCCAAAAAGGCGCCGAATACGATCAAGACGACGCCAAACTTGATCCAGTTGCCGCCGGCCACCAGCATGCCGATGCCGATGAGCGCGGCAATTGCCGCGGCGACATACAGCGAGCCGCGACGCCTGGGCGAGGCGACCAGGCGGGCGAAGTCGGTGACGAGGTCGTTTTCGTATTGGTACTCGTTGAGGTACAGGATGCCGTCGTCGGCTGCGGCCTGCTCCTCGAGCGCGACCTCGACCTGGTCGGCTGCTTCGGAGGGAACGAGGTTGCTCTCTGCGTCTGCCATGCTCTTTGGACTCCTATCGCGGCGGGCTCGCCGTACGGGTTATTATGGAATGCAGTATGCCGTGCGACCGCATGGCCGCCGCGGCAACAAGACTCAGTATACCCGGGGGAGCACCCATGGAATCGTTGTACCGAAAGTATCGCCCGCTCACCTTTGACTCCGTGGTGGGCCAGCAGCATATCGTCTCGACGCTCGAGCACGCCATCACCGAGGGGCGCCTGTCCCACGCCTACCTGTTCTGCGGACCGCGCGGCACGGGCAAGACCACCATGGCGCGCATTCTGGCCAAGGCGCTGCTGTGCCGCAATGCCGAGGCGGCGCGCGCCGAGGGTGCAAGCGGCTGCATGCCCGACGGTACTTGCGAGGAGTGCGAGCTCATTGCCGAGGGTAACCACCCCGATGTCTACGAGCTCGATGCCGCCTCCCGCACGGGCGTGGACAATGTGCGCGAGGAAATCATCAACTCCGTCAACTTTGCCCCGGTGCGCGGCAAGTACAAGATCTATATCATCGACGAGGTCCACATGCTCACGACGGCGGCGTTCAACGCGCTGCTCAAGACGCTCGAGGAGCCGCCGGCACACGTGATCTTTGTGCTGTGCACCACCGACCCGCAAAAGATTCTGGAGACCATCCTCTCGCGCTGCCAGCGTTTCGATTTCCATCGCATCGGCAACGAGGATATCGAGCGTCGCCTGGCATACGTGTGCGAGCAGGAGGGCTTCGATTACGACGATGAGGCGCTGGCTATCGTGGCGCGCCATGCCAAGGGCGGTATGCGCGACGCGTTGTCCACGCTGGAGCAGCTGAGCGTTTTTGGCAACGGCGCTGTGCATGCGGACGATGCCCGCTCGCTTTTGGGCGAGGTTTCGGACCAGATTCTGGGCGAGTTTTCCCGCGCCATTGCCGATCGCGATATTGCCGAGCTCTATGGACTCATTCGCGCCCAGGTCGAGGAAGGAAATGACCTGCTGGAGCTGACGCGCGACTTGGTGGCGCATGTACGTGACGTGTACGTTGCCTGCGTTGCCGGTGCCCGTGCCGAGCTGTTTGAGGGCGGCTCCGAGCAGGCCGAGGCGCTTGCTGCCGAGGCCGCTGCCTTTGGCGAGCATCCGGCCGACCGCCTGGCCCGTGTGCTGACAGTGCTCGACGATGCCGCGCTGGAGATGAGGGGCGCGAGCGACGTGCGCCTGGTGCTCGAGATCGCCTGCACGCGTCTGGCACGTCCCGAGGCTGATTTAACGATTGAGGCATTGGCCGAGCGCGTGGCACGTCTGGAGGCCATGGTTGCCAACGGCGCCGTGCCGGCGAGCGTGGCTGCTGCTCAGGCCACCGCGCCTGCAGCATCCGTACCCGCTGCTGCCCAGCAGCCGACGCTGATCTCGGGTGCCCGAGCCGCTACTCCGGCGGCATTTGCTACCACCGCTGATACGTCCGCGCGCCAGGGCGGTATGCCTTGGGACCGTGGTGCTGCCGCTCCGGCGGCTCAGCCTGCGCCCCGTTCTGCGTCCGTGTCGGCTTCCAAGCCTGCAGCGTCTGCACCTCAGTCTGCGCCGGCTCCGACGCCTCAGCCCGTTGCAGCCCCCGCGCCTGCCGCCGCTCCGGCACCCAAGCCCCAACTCAACAATGCCGCCCAGGTTGCTGCCGCCGGCGCCGCCGAGACCCCCGCGGTCGAGGATGCCGGTGAGCTCCAGCGCAAATGGGCCGAGGTCGTCGAGCGCGTCAAGGCCCAGCAGGCCTCCTACGCGGGGCTTTTGCTTAACGCCCGCGCTACGGCCGACGATGGCTCCAAGCTCACGGTCTCGTTCCCCGCGGGCTCGACCTTTGCCATCAAGATGCTCGGACGCGCCGACACGCAGTCGGTGGTCTTGCCGACAATCAGCGCGGTCTTCGGTCGTCGTACCGTCGACTATGTCCTGGATGGGGGTGGCACGCCGGCTCCTCAACATGAGGAGCATTCTCCATCTGCACGGGCTGCGGTATCTGCGGACCCGCAACCCGTGTCCTCGGCGGCCCCTGCATCCTCGAGCGCCAGCGCTCCGCAGCAGCAAGCGACGCCGGTGATGGCACCGACCCCGTCGGCGCCTGAACCCGTTGCGCCCAAACCGGCTGCTCCGGTCCCCGCGCCTAAGCCCGCCGCCGCGCCTGCGCCCAAGTCATCCGACCTGGCTAAGGCCCCCTGGCTGCGCTCCGACAACCCCGCCGGCGCTCCTGCCACGGGCAAGCTCCCGACCGAGCCCGCACCCCGAGCGCCCGAGCGCGCGTCCGCTCCCAAGGCTCAGCCCGCCGCGCCGTCTGCGCCGTGGGAATCCGAGCAGGTTCCCTACGACGATGTCATGGTCGGCGGTTTTGCTGCCGATGCCGGCGGGGACGATCTGCCCCCGTTCGACGTGCCGGGTGCGGCGTCCGCGCCCAAGCCCGCTGCAACTGCCCCCAAAGAGGAGGACGCCCCCGCCGCCCCTTGGGAGTCCAACCCCGGCGCCGGCAGCCCCTTCGGCCACCAGGGCGCAGCCCCGAGCATCCCGCAGACCGAGGACGAGGCCAAAGCCCTCATCCGCAGCGTCTTCGGCCAGTCCACCATCTTCAAACCGGTGGAGTAGCTGCGCAGGCGGGTATACTGCTCAAGAAGAGGGCTCAATGTCCGGGCGCATTTGAATTTCGGACATGTGTAGCGTGGTGCCGCGTGTCTCGCATTCGAGCAGGCAGATGCGTGACGGTCGGCCTAGGATGCTGAGGTCGATACGATACGTCGCATGGCTGTCCGCGTACTCGATTTGCTCGGCGTTGATGGTTGCTCCGATTGTAAATAAAGAGCCCAGTTCGGCATCGACAATCTTGGAGTCCTTTATCTCGACCTTGAACTCTTGGTAGAGGGACGGGCTGTTGTAGTAAATGGTTCGGGTTCCGTCGGCGCACTCATCGGTCGTCTCCCATTTGACGACGGGCTGGTCCGAGCCGGCTACCAGCAGTTCTGCTCCAAAGGCTATGGCATGGGTGATGATAACCAGTAATACCCAGCCGGCAAAGAGATAGAGAGCCAAATATGCAACGGGGTGTTTTGAGCGGATGTTTTGGAGTACGGCTGGGACATTCACGAGGGCACCTCCAAATTGTCATCTATGACAATCAAATTATACCCAGCCGCCATGCGTGCCGCCTCGAGCAGCGGCTCGGCATTTTGCTATCTAGCTGGATGCAGAAAATGCCGGGTTCCGGCCCTGCTAGATAGATCTTGAGATATTATGCAAGTGTGAATTATTCGAACTTGCATAATTCGGGAGTGCATAATGTTTGTCGGACGCGAGGCAGAGCTAGCAAAACTCGAATCCCTTTATGAGCAGCGTTCATTTCAGATGGCCGTCGTGTACGGTCGTCGACGCGTGGGAAAGACGACGCTGATTAACGAGTTCTGCCGCGGTAAACGGACGCTCTCGTTTACCGCCCTCGAGCAAAGCGACGCCGACAACCTTGCGGATTTTAATCGCGCCATCGCTGGCTTTTTTAATCTCCCCACATCGCTTGGCGGGTTCTCTTCCTGGGCTGACGCGCTGTCCTTCAT
>ENA-OWRC01001342-OWRC01001342.1-human-gut-metagenome-genome-assembly--contig:-NODE-1342-length-24951-cov-3.921795_pt1 | contig 24951 bp, 18 predicted proteins | sample MGYA00248268_ERZ651895 | MGnify/ENA primary metagenome ERZ651895 (study PRJEB26924, sample SAMEA4378242) | human gut metagenome | biome: human gut; feature: human-associated habitat; material: faeces...
CGCCGCACGATATTCGCCGGTTACCAGATAAGTCTCCACCAAACGCTTCATCAAACGAGGTTGCACGCAACGTTGTGAACTTAATACCCCCACAAAGGCGAAACGTTGGGCGGCGTTCACTTGCCCGACTTGCCAAGCCACCTCACTCGCCTCGATCAATCCCATCCGGCTTTTCGGATCGTGCGGAATAAAACCACCCTCACCGATCTGGGGGAAACGCATCAAATCGGAAGTAAAACGTCCGGTTTTAGACAAAGCCAAGTTCAGATAAATTAAGGCATCCATATCCCGGACCGAATGCGCACGAGCATGTGAGACAATCTTCTGCCATTCTCCCAGCCGTGCATAGTAATCATACCGATAGGCCTGCTCCATCGGGTCTTTCTTATAGAGAATCCCGGCGACCATCGCTATCAAAAGAAAAACGTAAGAAACGATTCGTTTCCAAGATTCCTTACGGATAAAAACCCGGTTCCTTACATAATAAAGAATTAAAACGATCAAAGGATATAAAAGCCCGATATATCCTAAAGAATTAGGTATCGGATATTCGGGATGGCATAGATGTTTGCTGAAGAACGCTTCCCGCATCGGAAGAATATAAACCGTACGCATGGCGATCAACGGTAGCAAACCTCCCCAAGCGATAGCGATAATGGCTACTCCAAAACGAGCCTTATCCTCTTTAGCACAACACTCATAAACCGCGATCAATAAGGCCAACAATAAATTAGCGGGTGCCGCAAAAAAATAAGAGCCCCCCAAAAACAAGAAGCCAAAGAGATAACGAAGCCAATCAATCTTGATTGAAGTATACAAATACGCAAGAACCTGCACGAAAGCGAGCATCGTCAACAAGGCGATTGACTCCTGCGGATAGATCCAAATTAAAAAAGAGGGAAGAATAGCCGCCAACATAGAGGCACGCACCCCACAAGCTTTTAAGTAAAGGAAAAAACAGCCGGAGATCAGTCCTAATAATAAAGCGATCACTACCGAAGCCCCATAAGGATGGATAAACGCAAGCGATAAGAACTCAGTCACATATTCATTCAATCCACCCGGTTCGGCCAATCGGTCTTGGAAATAACTACCGGTAGTCTGAAACATCATATACTGCTCCAGAAAACGATACCAATACCGAAAATTCAACTCTATGAATAGGAAACTACCTATAATAAAAAGGAATAGTATAATGGTATTATTGTTAACAAATAGTCTATTCTTCATTCTCCAACTGTTTTTCGGATCGTAAAGATAGAAAGTATATAGAAGACGGCAAAAGAAAAAGTTTAATTATTATATTGAACACGGAATACACGAAACACACGGACTGATACTATATACCTCAGTGTATCGCTGTGTGTTCCGTGTGTTCCGTGTTCAATCCTGTACTTACATCTGCTGCTCGCCGCCGCCAGAGCCGCCGCTCTTCACATCATCGTTATTGATACCGCGTTTTACTTTCTTGATAGCATCTTTCAAGGTACCGAAACGATAGGATACGCTAACTTGTAACATGCGCATCGTTCGGTAATTGGTCTCACGGCGGAAGAACGTATCGTCTGAAGAAGTGTTTTCCATCTTCATTCGTTTCCAGAACGGGTTCTGGAAAGACAACTGAACCGAGAGCTTTTTCTTCAAGAAATCCTTATTTACGGAGATTCCCGTAAAATAGAATGGAGAACGTTTACCCTGCAACTGAATCCAAGGAGAGAAATATCCTCCATGCAAGTTCAAGCGAAAATCCATCGGGAAATTAAACTGCGTACCGGCGAATATACGTCCGCTGAAACCACTGTTCGCCATATCATTCATATCGCTCTTCAAATCCGTATAATCCACACCTCCATTCATATAAATACGGAACAAAGGAACCGGGTTCCAATTTGCGTATACGAACAAGCCCGTAGATTGTTTCTTTCCTATATTACCATAAGTAGTCTGGAAAATACCCGGGTTCTTCGGATCGATAAAGGTATATTGCTCGATCGAATTATTCACGAACGTATAAGTAGCGCTCGCGTTAATGCTGAATTTCTGGGCGAACATACTATAGTTCAAGTTAATATTATTACTTTTCTCAGAGTCCAGATTCGGGTTACCGAAGGATATATTCTGCGGATCCGCATTGTTTACATAAGGATTCAAATACCAGATACCCGGACGCTGGATACGCATATTATATCCCAAGCGAAGCTGTTGCGCCATGCTCAGTTGATAAGAGATCGTAGCGTTTGGCACCACGTCGAAATAATGGGTGTCAAAATTCATATCGGGAGCCATCTCGTATTTCACATCCAAAGAAGTTCCTTCCGCACGGACACCCGCTTTCACGCCAAACTTATCAAACTTCATCGAATAGCCCAGATAAGCGGAATAGATATGTTGGGTATGACGGAAATGGCTATCCTTGGAAGTAACATCTTCCCATATATTCAGCGAATCGTTGAAAGCGGTACGATCTGTATTACTCCGGCTCTGGCGGAATATGTATTTCGCGCCAACCTCCAAGGTCTGGTCCTTCCATGTAGGAGTCGTATAATCCACCTGTCCGGTGTGCTCATTCGTAGAAGCCTTATTGATATTATTTTGCGGATAGCCGAGCCAAGGATTGTAATTCACGACATTCTCTAATTCCGTATAATCCTTACTATCATTCGGAGAATGGCTGAAACGGTAAGAGACCGTCAGCAACTCATCTTTCTTATGGGTAGAGTGCTGGTAATCCACGTTCACGTCCGTAGAACCAAATGTCTCTGTCGTTTCCGAGTTACGGTTATAACTGTAGACCGGATTATGATTGATATCCTGCATATTCACGTTATACTCCGAGAAACTTTTCATCTCGCCACGGAATAAGTTCGCGCCAACGGTCAATAGATTCAAAGAGTCGATCTCATAACTTCCCTCCAAATAACCGAATTGGAACGGTCCACGGCTCTTTCTACGTCCATTTTGTGTCAAGAAGTGTTCCCCGTCATTTTGCAAATCTTCCCGTACGGAGTTAGCGTCATTCCATGGGTCCCGCTCCCGATTATAGTTATAGTTGGCGGTAAGTCCTAATTTTCCGGCTTTTAGAGATACATAACCACCACCGCCTACACGCCCCAACGAACTACCGTTCACACGAACCGTACCAGTATATCCTTGTAGAGCATTTTTCGTTGTAATGATATTAATAATACCACCGATACCCTCGGCGTCATACTTAGCGCCCGGGTCTGTGATCACCTCTATGTTTTTCACGGAATTGGCCGGCATACTCTTTAATACCTCAGCAGGATTATTACTCAACAGGTTAGAAGGTTTACCATTCATGTAGATCTTGAAGTTCGTGGAACCTTTCAATTGGATTTGGTCATCTCCATCCACGGTTACCATCGGCACTTTGCGCAACATATCCAACGTATTGTTGGTCTGTGCCTCGGGGTCATCTTCCAAGCTATAGGTAAGTTTATCGATCTCAGCCTTCACCAAAGGTTTCTGCGCCGTAACCGTCACTTCCCCCAGCCGCTGGTTATCCTCCTGCATATATAACTTACCCAAATCCAAGTTCCTCTGTTTATCCGAGATCGTAAATGTTTTCTCGGCAGGAGCTTTTCCTATCGATTGCATAGAGATGATGTATTTGCCGGCACTGCTTAAAGGTGTCTGAAACTTACCATCCACATCACACGCTAAAAGCTTGACCGGCTTATCGGGGGTTTTCGCTAAAGCAATTCTCAACGTCGCATAGGGTACGGACTCGTTACTCAGCGAATCTAACACCTGTCCCTTAATTGAATAGGAACCGGTTTTATCAGCCTGCGCATACAGAGGAAGCGCAAGGAACAGTACCCAAAATAAGGCAAACAATTTTTCTTTCATACGTTCATCATCTATTACATAATACTATACTTATCTCTCAACTTTTTGTACTAAATCACACTGTTTACGATTGATTCGTACAAATAAAGACATTAATATACGTTCGTAAGCATTTTTTCCTCACAAAAAGTCTGAAAAAACTTTATTTTCATACAAAGACGAGCTTTGATACCGATAAGTTGCATATTTCCTCATCTATATCCTTTATGAACCGCTCTCCAAAGCCTTTACATCATCGTTCTTTATACCACGTTTCACCTTCTTGATAGCGTCTTTCAAATTACCGAAACGATAGGAGATGCCTATACCAAATGTACGCGTCGGAGAATAGCTGATATCTTGCCTATGGAAAGTATCGTCGTAGATCGTAGCCTCCATTTTCCTGCGTTTCCAAAACATATCGTAAAAATAGAGGGATACGGACAGTTTCTTCTTCAAAAAATTCCTGCTCACATAGACTGTAGCGAAATTCAACGGCGAACGCCTCCCTTGCAGCTGTATCGCCGAAGAGATAAAGCCTCCATTCAGATTCAACCGGATATCGAGTGGTAAGTTAAACTGAGCCCCGGCGAAGACACGCCCGCTAAAGCCACTGTTCGCCATGTCATTCTTTTCGCTCCTCAAATCCGTATAGCTCAAGCTTCCATTCAAGTTAACGCGGAACAGGGGGATCGGATTCCAACTACCGTAAACAAAAAGGCCGGTAGTCTGCCTCTTCCCGATATTCCCGTAAGTAGTCCGGAAAATTCCTGGATCCGCCGGATCGATAAACGTATACCGCTCGATTGAGTTATCTATAAATGTATAAGAGATACTTGTATTGAAACTGAACTTTTGGGCGAATATACTATAATTCAGGTTCACACCGTTACTCTTCTCCGAATCCAAGTTCGGGTTACCATAAGAGATGTTCTGCGGATCCGCATTGCTCACATACGGATTCAGGTACCAGATACCCGGTCGTTGGATACGCATATTATATCCCAGACGAAGCTGCTGCCTCATACTATGCTGGTACGATACGACAGCGCTTGGCACCACGTCGAAGTAATCGTTCCCGAAATTCATATCCGGTGCCAGCTCATACCTCACTTTCAAGGAAGTCCCTTCTGCCCGCGCACCAGCTTTCACCCCGAATTTCCCAAATTTCATCGTATATCCCAGATAGGCGGAATAGATCTGTTGCGAATGATCGAAATGGCTATCTGCGGGAGTCGCCTCCTCCCACATTTGCGATGTCTGGTTGAAGGCCTTACGATCCGTATTACTCCGGCTCTGACGGTAGATATACTTTATGCCCGCCTCCAAGCTCTGATCTTTCCAAGTAGGTGTAGTATAGTCAAACTGCCCGGTATGCTCGTTCGTCGATGCCTTATTGATATTATTTTGCGGATAGCCCAACCACGGCTCGTAGTTACGAATATCCGTCAACTCCGTATAATCCTCGTTATCGTTCGGGGAACGACTGAAACGGTACGAGAGAGTGAGTAGTTCGTCTTTCTTGCGCGTGGAACGCTGATAATCCACATTCATGTCAGCTGAGCCGGACTTGCGGCTCGATTCCGAATTACGATTATAACTATAAACGGGGTTCCGGTCGGCATCCAGCATCTTCACCGCATATTCCAAGACGCTCCTCGTGGTTCCGAGGTACAGACCAATCCCTACAGTCAATAAGTTCAACGAATCGATCTCATAACTACCTTCCAGATTCCCGAAATGATAAGGGGCTCTCGATTTACTACGTCCCACCTGATTCAGATAATGTTCTTCCTTATTATTCAGATCCTCACGCATGGAAGAAGCATCGTTCCAAGGCGTATTGTCACGGTCACAGTTGTAATTGGCAGACAATCCGAACTTGCCGGCTTTCAGCGACAGGTAGCCGCTCCCGAAGATACGCCCATTGGTGATGGTGTTCAAACTTACCGATCCCGTATAACCCTGCAAGGTGTTTTTCACCATGATGATATTGATAATCCCCCCAATTCCCTCGGCATCATACTTCACACCCGGCTCCGTGATAACCTCGATGTTCTTCACCGAGCTTGCCGGCATGCTTTTCAACACTACCGACGGATTATTGCTTAACAAATTCGATGGCTTACCGTTCATGTAAACCTTAAAATTTGAAGACCCCTTCAACTCAATCTTATCCTCACCGTCCACGGTAACCATCGGGACCTTACGAAGCATTTCAAGCGTATTATTGGTCTGTGCCTCAGGATCATCCTCCAGACAGTAAATGATCCTGTCGATCTCTGCTTTCACCAAAGGTTTCTGCGCCGTGACCGTAACCTCTTCCAAACGCAGGTTATTATCCTGCATAAACAGCACGCCGAGATCCATGACTTTCCGTTCATCCGAAAGGGTGAATACCTTCTCTGCCGGAGCCTTCCCGATAGATTGCATAACGATAATATACGTTCCGATGTTATTCAGCGGAGTCTGGAACTTCCCATCTATATCACACGCCAACAGCTTGATTGGCTTCTCCGGTGTACTTGCCAAAGCGATTCTCAATGTGGCATACGGTACGGATTCATTTGTCAGTGAATCCAGCACCTGGCCTTTAACCGTAAAAGAACCGGCTTTATCCATTTGCGCATACAGCGGAAGCGCAAGGAACAGTACCATAAATAAGGTTAACAACTTTTCTCCCATACATGCGTCACTTATTACAAAACACAATATATTCCACTCATAACACTGCGTTTACGATTTATTCGTACAAATAAAAACATTATAAACATTCGTTGGCTATTATTTCTCACAAAAAGTCTAAAAAAAGAAATATATCATTATTTTTGTACATCTAATTTTCTAAATAACAACATTATGAGAACTATTTTTTGTGTATTAGCCACTTTGATGTTAGGTCTAGCCGGTATGCAGGCCCAGAGTTTAAAAGCCATTAAGTTGAATGCCCCCGACAAGACCCGAGGCGCTTCGGTGATGAAAGCCTTGGCCAATCGTCACTCTGAACGTGAGTTCGCCAACAAGAAGCTCAGCCAGCAAGACCTTTCTGATTTGATGTGGGCCGCTATCGGTATCAACCGGGAGGATGGAAAACGTACCGCCGCTTCCGCCTTGAACAAGCAAGACATAGATGTCTATGTACTTATGGAAGAGGGCGCTTATTTGTATGATCCAAAGGCCCACCAACTAAACCCGGTAGCGGAAGGTGACCATCGTCCGTTAATCGGTGGCAAGCAAACCTCCGTGAACTCTGCCCCTGTTTGCCTGTTGATGGTTTCTGATATTTCTAAGTTCGGCAACGTGGGCACACCGCAAATGCGCGAGCGCTTTGGAGCGTTAGACGCAGGATTGGTCTCTCAAAACATCGCCTTGTTCTGTTCCGGATGTGGTTTGGTTACGGTTCCCCGAGGTAGCATGGAGGCTGATGCTTTGAAAAAAGTGTTGAAGCTATCCGACTCCCAAATCCCAATGATTAATCATCCCGTGGGTTACGCGAAATAATAGGATTATACACGTAGGCTCACGAGAATAATCTTGTGGGCTTACGAGGATTCCTCACCGTGTTGCTGGGTGAAAAAGTGAGCATCATTGAATTACTCGAGAGCAAAGGTAATCAACTCACCGCCGACGATAAGTTCAACAAGGTAGACATCAAGGCCAGAAACCATATATTTACGTCCTTAAGAATACGGTCTTACAACACAACTTAGGGGCGTAAATATACAAGCCAAGCGATCAAGCCCAGCAGAACGAATATGATCACCAAGATCGTATTCCCCCACCGGATCAAAAAAGAAGGCATCTCGCCGATCATGTTGCGGACTTTCTCGCTACGCAACTCGATACGGTCTTGATCCGATTCCGCTTTTTTCTTCATCTCATTGTATGTTGACATATCCTTAACTCCCCAACTCTAATTGATTCTTCACTAAATTATAATAAGCACCCTTGCGATCGATCAGCACGTCGTGGGTGCCTACCTCCACGATACGGCCCTTGTCAAGAACGACTATTTGATCGGCGTTGCGTACGGTACTTAATCGATGGGCGACGATTATGACTGTCTTACCCCGGTAAAAGTCCGTCAAATTCTCTACTATAGCACGTTCATTATTCGCATCCAACGAATTCGTCGCCTCATCGAAAAAGAGATAAGAAGGGTTCTTATAAACCGCACGGGCTATTAAGATCCGTTGACGCTGGCCTTGGCTTACGCCTTGACCATCCGAACCGATAACCGTATTATATTTCAAGGGGAGACGATCGATAAACTCCTCTATATTCGCGATACGGGCCGCCAACAACAAACGGACCTTGTCTATCTCACCGTCATCAACCGCTATATTGCGGGCGATGGACTCGGAGAACAGATAACCGTCCTGCATCACAGCACCGCACTGGTCGCGCCACCACGACAAGCTAAAGGAACGCAGGTCATTGCCTCCCACACGGATATCCCCCACGACCGGGTTATAATAGCCCAGCAATAATTTGATCAACGTAGTCTTACCACTGCCACTCGTACCCACGATCGCCGTGATCTTCCCGCTTGGGATACGGAGGCTCACTTGGTCCAGCACCTTCGGGGAATGGATGCCCTCATACTGGAACGTCACGTTACGGATCTCCACATCCCGGTTATTCCCGTTAAAGCCCGTTATCATGCGCTCTTCCGTCTCCTCCTCCTCCCGGTCGCGGATCTCGCTCATCCGTTCCAGACTAATCTTCACGTCTTGCCAACTATAAAGAAACTGCACGAACTGTTCCACCGGAGCGTTCAACTGCCCGATAATATACTGTATAGCCAACATCATACCCAACGACAGGCTCCCCCCGATCACAGCCGTAGCGGCAATCACCGTAATCACGATATTCTTTACCTCATTAATCAAGATACTGCCGGCCTCCTGACTCTGTTGCAGCCGCATCGATTCGATGTTCGTCCGGAACAAGTCCGCTTGTATATCCTCCCATTCCCAACGGCGGCGGCGCTCACAATGCTGGAGCTTGATCTCCTGCATGCCGTTCAGCATCTGCATCGTCTTCGACTGGTTTCGGGCCCGCTGCTCAAAATAGGTATAATCCAGCAACCGGCGTTTCTTCAAGAAAAGCGTCACCCATATCGCATATAAGGCGCTACCTAGCACGAATATGCCAAATATCAATCGGTTATAATAAAGCAATACCCCCCCAAACACGATGAAACTGAAAGCGGAGAAGAGCACCGTCAATGTCTGCGCCGTGAGAAAACGTTCCACCCGTTCATGGTCGTGGATACGCTGCAACAAGTCTCCCGTCATTTTCGTATCGAAAAACGACATGGGCAAACGCATCAACTTAATCAAGAAATCGGAGAGCAAGGAGATATTCACCCGAGCGCTAATATGCAATAAGATCCAACGGCGGATAAAGTCCACGGAGGCACGGCTCAGCACCAGCATCAATTGTCCCACCAAGATCAGATAGATCAAATTCAAATTCTTTCCGGCTATCCCTTTATCCACAATCGCTTGCGTAAGAAACGGGAAGATCAATTGCAAGACGCTGCCTAGCGCCAGTCCGAGCAACAATTGGATAAAGAAACGTTTATAGGGTTTCATGTATCCCCACAAGAAACGGAAAGGATCTTTCCCCGTATGCCGTTCATCTTTCCGTTCGTAAAATGCGGGAGTCGGCTGCAAGGCCATCAATATCCCTTTTTCCTCCCCTCTCGAACGGGTACTGATCCACGCATTACGAAACTCATCCTCATTGATCCGTAATAGATTCTTGCCGGGATCGGCAATATAGAAAACATATTCACCATCCCGTTTCTTTTTAGCGTCATAGAGTACGACGAAGTGATCCTGGTTCCAATGGAGGATACAGGGGAAAGGGCGTTGATCCACCATCTTCCCCAGGGTCATTCGTCCACATATCGTACGGAATCCTATATACTCGGCGGCATCAACCATACCCAACAAGGAAACTCCTTCTCGAGAGACAACGCAAAGCTTTTGCATCGTCTCGGCGGAATACTCCTTGCCGTGGAACTTGGCGATCATACGAAGGCAAGTGGCACCGCATTCCATGGAGTCTGGTTGTTTGATATGAGGGAATTTGTTCATTTTTTTATTCACATCTTATTACTTCATTTCACAATTCACAAGAAAAAATAATGCACACAGAAAGCTTCTTTTATTTTTTTGTAAAAAATATCAGTGTTCAAACCTAATGAATACTGTTTGAATTCTTCTTGTGAGACAGGCATTACCTTCTTCGATGGAAAAACAGATACAGTAAAATGATTTTTCATATAATCTAGGTATCTTGTAATCTTTAAAGCACCTAGGTTGTTTTCACCGTAGAAGAAAGTCTTATTATGAATAGACTCTTCGATTTGAGACAGCAGAAATATCCAAAAAACATTTTTAGCGGTAGAGCCTATAAATGAGTTACCCAGCAAAGGATGTATCTTTAGCAAATCACAATGTCCTTTTGGTTGGTTAGTGAAAAATAATTGAGAGTCGTTGAATAATGGCGATATTGATTGGAAACATTCGGTGTCTAAATTAACATAGAGTCCTCCATGAAGATACAATATCATGTATTTAGCTAGGTTTAAACGTTGCCGTTGGGTAAATACAGATTTATACAGCAGATAGAAATCAGAGAAATCAGAGAATAGTAAGCTCTCAACCTCAGCTGAACACCAAAGATGATAGTCCCAATCAGGATTATACTTTTTCCATGTATTGGAAAGTATCCTTAGATTACAGGGCATCATGTCCTCACTGTCTGCAATCCATATCTGATGTATGATCTTATTCATTAAAAACTAATTATTTTATGATACTACGTACAATGTTAAAACAGATGATCTTGTTTCCTGACAGGATTTGATCCAATAGTAGATTAGATTCAATAGGTAAACAATCTACCATAGTAGTTAGGTCACTAACAAATAACTCATCAAACCACGGGATGTTTTTATCGTTTAATACAGTCTTTCCATAATTGTAGTAATGAATTAGACCTTGCAATCCTGTATCAAATGAGAGATCCTCTAGTCTACGCAAGTCTTGCCGTAGGATATATCTATTAATACGTAAAATTGTTTCGGTTATATCTTTGTGTAGAAAACCATTTTCCAACAAATACACCAATCCCCAAGCTACACCAGCCAAACCTGTAGCTAAATCAACAGATTCTTTATACGAGAGATTCTCTAATAAATCCATAAGCAACCCTTCCGCTAATTCATTATACTCCGATTCTCCACTATAGTTACTATAATGGAAGAACAATATAATCATTCCCATTTTCCCATTGTATAATCCGACATTTGAGATTAAGTCCACCCTAAACAATGCTTGATGTGTTGCTTTAATAACCGTGTCTCGATCCAAATCAAATAAAAGATTCCGTACCATCCGTATTGTCATTTTTCTTATAAACACTCAGCTTCTTATCCCAAGCCCCGAAAAAATAATGCGCACAAAAGGCATTCTTTATCTTTCCATAGAATAAATCAGAACCAACACCTTTCCTATAGTTTTGAAAATCCTCCTTACAGACGGGAGAAACCAAATAAGAAGAAAGCGTAGATGCACCATATTCATCCCTTAACTGATTAATAAGCCTAGATAACATATATGGACCAGTAGTATTCAATACGATATCATCTCTATAGATCCTGTTTTTAACAGTAAAATCTATATCAGACAAGATGCGTAACCAGCCCTTATGATTATTAGATGAACCCATAAAGGCGTTTCCTACCACTCTCTGCTTTGATCCATTAAAACAGACCCAATGCTCAGGAGGTTCCATTCCCAAAAAGAATGACTTGTTTTCTACAAGAGGGTCTATAGATTTAAAACATTCAATATCTAAATCCACATAAACTCCACCATGGCAATATAAAATCATGTATCGAATCATATCCAATCTCTGTATATTAAAAGGTAAAGAATGATAAAGATTAGCCCACTCTGGGAAATAAGAATCCACCAATTCTACCATCTCCTTTTTATTCCAAAGGTGATATTCCCAATTTGGGTTAAATCTTTTCCATGTACATGAAAGGATCCTCAACTGGAAAGGTACATTATCACCATCCCATATTTGATGTATTACTTTTTCAATAGCCATAATCAAAACCTATCCTCATTAGCTAAAGATTCATACTTTTTGTTTATCTCAAGAAATGAGTCGAAACCCGATTTTAAAATCGTAGAGTACTCCTTTATGAGATTTTCCAACATTTTTCGATGCTCTAGCATGATCTCCGTAGCATTCCTAAGATAGATGCCACAGGTCTCTCTTAGCATATTGTATATATCATTCTTTAGATCTGAAGGAAATAAAGTCTCTAGTATAAGTAACTTATTATAGACAAAATAGTTTAGATCCATTTCGTATGGGAAACCAGTTCTGAATATATGGCCAATCTCCGTATCCTTGATAAGATAACATCCTCCTCCTTCCATCCAAGCTTTGATACTGATGTAGGGTTCCTCAAATCCATATTGTTTCAATCCTTCATAGCCTCTTATATACTGCCAATATCGTTTTGAGGAACAATAGGTTGCACCATATACACTGGGTATTTCAACAATCTCACGTTCGGGATGCAAATCTTTTCTCATCCACGTAGGATTTAAGATGTTATTCTTGTCTTGGAAATTGATATATGCGCCAAAATGCGGTTTTCCTTCGACAAAGTTTCCATTCAAGTCTAACGTCTTGCAATTAGCGCAATACACCGCTCGTTGATTGTCACTTGTCACCTCTACGATTCTTTTCCACCAGTCATTATCATAGAATCGCATATGTCCATCTACAGTCAAAAAATAATCGGTCTCTATCATTCCGATACCTAAATCTCGAGAAAAAGCAGGTCCTAAACGTTTTTTATTCACCATGTACTTAACCTTATATACCCTTCCGATCTCCTCATAATCAAAAGAGTCGGTCGAGGCATCATTGATCAGCAGGATGTCCACATTATCTCTTGCTGTTTCCCTAATGCTTTTAACGGTCTCGCATATTTCAGCACCTTCATTCAAAAAGGGTATGATTACTGTTAAATTCCTCATGGTTTTTGATCTTAATAAAAATATTCATCTATCTGTATATCCTAATCATTTTACGATTCCTGCATCTTCATCCACATAATTATAGATTTGTTTCTGCGATCCCTTGTACTTACGCCCTAGGTCAAAGTTCCAAGCAATACTGAGCCTTACCTGGTTTCCCTCGTTTCTTACGTAAGAAGCCGTACTCTTTTGAACGTACGCTGAGTTCAGTAACTCTTTTTGGGGTGTCCCATCTGGCAAGAACAGATTTTGCACGCTCAACTCATATTGTATGGATTTATGTCGATAGCGGAGCGAGATGTTTGCTCGAGCAGGAAAAATCAGAACTGTCTCACCTGACTGCATCTTTGACTTGATCGTATAAGAGGCAGATAAAGACCAGTCCTTATAATTTCCTTCCAATTGGAAGCCACCAAATGTATTGGTCAAAGATTGCTCAAAATTGTTTCCTTTGTCTATATATCGGTTCAGTACGCCAAAAGCAGACAGATTCAATCGATCTCTCACAACCTCCCAATTTGCATACAAATACCCTTGGATATGCTGATGGAACTTTTGATTCTCCGGATGATACTCTAAATAATGATGGCCTTGGTCTTCCCGCAGGTAAATAGAATTATTTATGAGGTTACGAGTGTACTGGTAGAACAACCGAGGGGCGAAGGAGAAAGCACCCTTACGAAAATTGAACGTAAAATTGTTGGCATAGGTCTCAGCAGGAACCACATTTGGATTTCCGACAAACAATTCATAAGGGTTTTGCCATTGCTTGAAATCACTCATATAATTCAGAGTAGGCAAAAATTGCAACATAAAAAAGTTATACCTAAATGAGATATTCTCCTTGAAAGAATAGGCTAGTGTTAGTATCGGTCGAAACTGCCACTTCGAAAAATGGGTATCCTCTTCCTTGAAATATATCCTAGAAAAGCCTGCCCCTACTTGATAGCTGAACTTGCTTAATGCACCTTGCAACTGGGCATACCCATACACGTCCGAATTATTCATCGTATTGGTAACATCCGCTCCCTCCATGGTATAAATATTCTCTGTGTGAGATTGCGTAAAGCGTAATCCGACGGAGAAATCAATAGCTTGACTGAACCGGTTCTCATAGATGGCTTCTGCTTGCAGAGTTTGTTTCTTTCCATCTGTATTGTATGAATAGTTATACAGGGATTCATTCTGATTATTTTCTTGATAGTTTCGAAAATAATCAGAGGAAATATACGTCGCTACCACATTAGTTAAAAAAGTTTGATTCTTACCGAGTTCTTGTTGAAAATAAAGATCAATTGATGGCGTATAATTTCTGTTTTTCGTATGAAGTAAAGAGGTGTAATTCATTTTGTTTAATTCATCTATTACATTTTGTTTTGATACTTGATCAGGTACGCTAAATTGATTCCGAAAAACCACGTTAAAGACAGTCTTTTCCTCATTGTGCCAATTGTAAGAAAGAGATAGGTCATGTCTCTCCGATTTTATGGGTTCTTTCACTCCCTCTTTGGATAATACAAGTTTTTGATTCGGCAAAAACAGCTTCAAGTACTCATCCTTAAAACTGTCTTTATACTTCGAATAGGAGATACGGTAATTCAAGCCCAACTCCGACTTTCGGTTGTTGTATTTTAGAAAAACTTGGTCGTTCGTATAAGGTGAAGTAAGAGCTATCTGAGCATTTCCTCCAAGGGATAATCCATACTCTATTCGTTTCAGAACGAAATTTATCACGGTGCCGACATTGCCATAGCGCATGCCTGGCAAATCGATATATTCCACTTTTTTAATCTTTTGTGGATCGAGGGCAGTAATCTCATCTATTGTCACCTCAATATCATTAATGCGTAATTGTACGGGCCGATCGTTAATGGACGAAATTGAACGATCGCCCACATTTACGATTAATCCCGGCAGCATGAGTTGGTGAATCATCTCCAAGGCAGAGAACGACCTTTCTACGATTCCTATAGGGGGGAATATCACCTGTCGGTCCATTTTCGTATAATTGTCTGCCGAAACCACAATCTCATCCAATTGTTGAGTGACCGGAATAAGCTCGATAGTTCCAAAGTCTAGATTCTCCTGCGCATTCCTTACGTCTATCAAGGTTGAACGAAATCCTATATTGGAAAAACGCAATACATAATCGCCTACTTTGGGAATATTAATACGAAACTTTCCATCCGCTTGCGTTGCATCCTGGGAGACAACAACCGAGTCGGAATTTAGCGTAAGAATACTTACGCCCTCGATACATTCACCTGTTTCCTTATTAACGACTATTCCTGTTACAAGAATTGCATGAATATGAAAACTCACTAGCAAGGAGAAGAAAAGCAATAATTGTTTCATAGCACATTATCTATTTAAGGTGTAATCTTTGTTAGATTTTAGATTTCTTGCTTTGCAGAAACATTTGCTCCGCCCAAAGAAGTAGATATTTGTCGATAGACATACCCATATGTTGCATGGAGCATACTTTATGCAAATCTTTCCAATTTAACTCCATACACTTTTGGCTGCAAGGTCCCATACAAACAGGAAGCATCTTACAAGCCAAGCACATAGGATTCTCAAATGTAGTTCTACCAAGCCTTTTTGACAGAGTAACTTGATTCCACACGATATCTCCCGCATGGGTTAATATGCCTTCTGCATTTTCTTTCTTTAAGGTTCGCCCATTACAACGGTATACATTGCCATCATAATTTATGATGGCAAAATCATAATCTTCCGCAGGACAGGAATAATCTCGAATTTTCATATTCCCAGACTGAACCGTAAAGCCTTCTTTTTGGAATTTACGAATTGTTTCTAGCAATAAGGATCGTTGCTCTTTATCACCGGCAGATTCCATTGTTTGCCAGACACGTTCCATGTGGACTAAAAATTTACTACGATCCAAGCCTTGTAAATCCTTGATCAAAGGATCTATATTTCCCAAAGTCGCATCATCATAATTTATTCGAAGGGTTACCACAAAATCTTCTTCCAAAGCAGGAATGTTATCAGAGATAAGGTATAATGAATCCAGTATTTTATCGTATGTTTCCGCATTATTGATTTTCCCTATACGCACTTTGTCATGTTTCTCCTTGTTCCCATCCAATGTTATTTGAAACACAGGATTCGTTGATCGCAATTTGTCTATATTTTCCTTATTGATAAGGGTTCCATTGGTTATGAAAAACGAAGTGTAGTTTACACCAGCTCTTTTACAGATCTCACGAGCCTTATCTGCTAAAGGATATGCTATCTCATCGAAATAGAGTAAAGGTTCTCCTCCAAAGAAACTCAAAACGAAAGAGTCCACTTGTCTTAACTGAACTTTTTTCTCTATGTATTTCAATATGTTTTGCTTTACTTCATCGCCCATCTTCGAGTTTGCCACATGGCTCTCATAGCAATACCAACATTTTAAGTTACAGTCTTGAGTAGGATAAACCATCAATCGTAATCTTCGGCTAGGACTAAATGTCGCAATTTTATGCTTCAGTCTTATTTCTGCCAACTCATCCCGTTCGTCAGAGATCAAGAAACCACTACTTACTAAAGTATCATAATGCGATTTAAATGTTCTCTTGAAATCAGACTCTGCCATAGACATGAATGAGTCATATACATGATTACTTACACAGATGAGAGTATGTGTAAATGAGTTATAACAAATAACAAAACCTTTTTGCTTAACAAAGATATTATAATTACTTTTTTTCATAAACGTTTTCTTTTATGGCTACACAAAACTCGAACGCAGCGGTTCTAATATTAAAAATATCCGAACCGCCGTTCCTTTGATTAAGCCCCAGAGCAACCCGTTCCACATGTGTTACCACAATTATTACCACAATTGGTTCCACAGACACTACCACAATTAGATCCACAGCTACGTGTAGCCCCACCTCTTACAAGAAAAAGCTCATCATCAGAAAGGACAAGATCATCAAATAGTAGTCGTTCTTCTTTCTCTATTTGTCTCATAACATTATAGTTATAAAGTCTAAAATTCTCTCTCTAACACTTTTCCAAAATGGCAGAGAGTTTAACCAAAATGGAAATGTATACAACAGAATAAAATCGTCTTCCAAGAATGATATTTAAGGTTCTTTGAGGAAATATGGCACACCTCGTCCATTCTCAACCCAATACCATTCGTCTGTCTCTTCATCATAAATCCATTCACCACCCTTAATGGCGGAAAGTTCTTCCTTCGACAACAAATCACCAGTTTCCATATCTATATGCTTTTTAGTCTGTTACAAAAATATAAGTAAAATTTCGTACTATATCTAACAAACACCTAATTTTTGTCTAACAAAAAGCTAACAAAACGAGAAAAACGTATCTTTTTTAAGATTATTCATTATCTTCACATCCAAAATAACGAATATATCATGAAACACTCCTTATATATTACGACCATTATGTTGCTAGCCTTAACACTCTCCCAAGGATATTGGTTATACAATATATATAACGCTGAAAAATATAAAACGCAAGAAATCCTTGAAGAGCTATTCGAAGAGGCTATCAAGCAAGAAATGTCCAAGCGAATGGTTCGCAACAAACCGAAAGACCTCAGCAACCCCAAAAGAATCATAAGAAGAGCTAGTGATATGACACCAGAGGAACGAGCCAAGCTAAAAGGAGATACCATAACCTTATCACAAATAAAAAATCGGAATCTAAAAGATAACTATGCCGACCTTTTAACGCAACGTATGCAAGACGGTCTACGTAATGCGAATAAACCCTTAAAACCAAATGTATTAGACAGCCTATTCAATAAAACATTAACTGATCACAATTTACAAGCAATATCTTATATAGAAATATCAGACTCTACCCGGCAAACCGTAAATACGGTAGGAAAAAAATTCAACCTTTCATTTTATAAGTTCCAAACAGAAAAGCTTCCGATAGGAACGCAAGGATTACAATATGTACAGGCTTTCGTTAAATTACCTCTTTCTGACATTGTCCAACGAATGCTCTTGGCTTTTACCGTATCTTGTCTAATCATCCTTACCTCGGCGAGCTGCCTATATTATTTATTAAGAACAATACGTAAAGCCCACGCCCAACTCCGAGACCGTGAAATAGCCGTTCACAGCGCCATCCACGACTTGAAATCCCCGCTGAACACAACATATGCCTCTATAGATTTTATCGCTAGCCAAGAGAAAGAGCCGATGAAAGCTAACATATTAAATATCGGAAAAACACAAATCCGACAATTGATAGAGATCATCGAATCCATGCTATCCCTACTGAAAACAGCGGATGGAAAAGAGAGCGCACGAAGGTCGTCTATAGAAATCAAGTCATTTATCGAGCAAACGTATCAAGCGATAGTTAGGCTCTATCCTAACAAGAACCCCTTGTTCAAGCTTGAGAAAAGCGAGGATTTCCCCGACATGATCGAAGCTGATACCGTTCGTCTGGAACGTTGCCTACGGAATTTGCTAGAGAACGCATTGAAATATTCGGATGACGATGTACGAATCACCGTAACGTTGACTATGAAAAACAACCATTACCGAATAGCCATAAAAGACACCGGTTGGGGAATCCCCAAGAAAGCCCAGAAGAAACTCGGACAACAATTCTTCCGGGTGAAACAAGCCGACAAGCCAGCGCAACCGGGATATGGATTAGGGTTGAGTAGCGTAATGCTAATGGCTAAAGAAATGGGCGGCTCCCTAACTTTTCAGAGCGAGAAAAATGTAGGTTCAACATTTTTCATTAACTTGCCGGCCGAAAACACATAACACGATATGGAAGATAAGCTGAAAGTGATCTTTATTGAAGATGACCCAAACCTTGGATTAATCATCGTATTGGCCTTGCAAAGTAAAGGATACGAGGTTTACTACGCCAACACGTTAAGCGGTATTCAAGACATGATAGAAAAAGACTACCCTAATATCCTGCTTCTCGATCTGGAAGTTGGCAATCAAAACGCATTGGATTATTTGCCTTTTATTCGTTCAAAGCATCCTTCATTGCCTGTACTGATAGCCTCTTCCCACAACGAAGGGGAGGAAATAACACGCTGCTATGAAGCCGGAGCTAATCATTACACCAAAAAACCGTATGATATACAAGAAATAGATTTCCTAATCCAAAGGTTTTGTAAAAAGGCCAGTCCGATATCAAATAGTATATCTATTGGAGATTACCAACTGGAACTCTCCACTCATAAATTATTCTATAAACAAGAACAGTCAAAAACATTAAGTCCTAAAGATTTCAAGTTATTCTATCTGTTATCCGAGCAATTAAATCAGCCAGTAAGCAGAGAAAAGCTTTTTCATGAAATATGGGATGGGCAAGAAGTTCATGATAGCCTAAACAACAGCATCTCGCGTTTGCGCAAATTATTGGAAAAAGATACCACACTTTCAATAGATGCCGTAAAAGGAGTTGGATATATATTATCAAAAAAAGACCAACTCTCCTCATCGTAATTAAGGGGGCTTATTGTAGATTTCTAGATACGCCCTTGTTCCCTATCACATGATTCGGGAAAAACACGTACGACTTTTTTGAAAAACACGTACGACTTTTCCCAAAAACACGTACATGTTTTGAGTAAAAGATCATCCTGTTTTTAGCATACTAACAATCAGTATATTATATAATTCTTTTCATTACCAAACTTATTGTTTGGAATTTATATCGATCCTATAGGGACGTAGCGTGCAGCGTTTGCTACCTAAAGAGTTTTCATTATCTTCGCGGAAAATTAATTGAGATGTGGACGTTCTTTATCATACTTCCAATCCTGTATCTTGCAGGGAATATTTACATTTATCTAAAGGGAAAACAGGCTTTGAAAAGCCAGTCTACCGGAGTTAAAGTGTTGTTATCCATTGTTTTTTGGGGAGGAGCTTTATCGTTCTTCAGTAGTTTTCTATTCCGGAATCTGGATATGCCGGCTTCTTTCGCTCAAACGGTTTCTCAAGTAGGAACAGGATGGCTCGTGTTCACTTTATACATGGTATTGGCCTTGTTAGTATTTGATATCTTACGGCTTTTCCACCTACATTTCAAATACTCATTCTATTTATCCTTATTCTTAACACTCAGCTTATTAGGATATGGAAACTATAATTACCAACATCCTGATACACGAGTTATCAACATGGTTATCAACAAACCGGCCGATACCGATGGACAGCCGCTGAAAGTCGTAGCCATTAGCGACATACACTTAGGATACGCTACCAACAAGACGATGCTTGCCGGATATGTAGATATGATAAACGCTCAACGCCCGGACATCGTTCTTATCGGTGGAGACTTGATAGACAACAGTGTCGCACCTCTGCGATACGAGCATATGGAAGAGGAACTGTCCAAGATCTACGCCCCATTAGGCGTTTATATGGTACCGGGTAACCATGAGTATATCAGTGGTATAGAGGAGAGCGAGAAATTTATAGCGCAGACGCCCATCGTACTTTTAAGGGATTCCGTGGCTATCTTGCCCAATCAGATCCAACTCGTAGGACGGGACGACCGGCATAACAAAGGACGGAAAACTTTAGGTCAGCTTACCGCGAACCTTGATAAAAGCAAACCTGTTATCTTACTAGACCATCAACCCTACGATTTAGAGAAAACGGAAGAGGCTGGCGTAGACTTACAGTTTAGCGGACATACACATCGAGGACAAGTATGGCCGATGAACTGGATCGTGGATCATCTGTTCGAATTAAGTTACGGGATTAAAAAAATCGGAAATAGTACGATTTATGTCTCATCCGGCTTATCTTTGTGGGGACCGCCTTTCCGTATCGGGACGGACAGCGAGATGGTGGTGTTCAATATTACATTCAAAGAGTAAAGATGAAAGTATTTATTCAATCGATCGTAGCGCAGCTATTACTAAATCCGTATATTTTCTGGAGAGGATATCAAGCGCTTCCTCCTAAGAAAAGTTGCCGGATTCCTTTTATCTTGTTTTTCGTACTCGAACTATCGCTTTATTTTTTCGGATTTATTTTTAGGAATGAACTACCTGATAACGTGATAATCACGATCCAATACATCTGTAACACTTGGTATATAGCGTCCATTTATATCACTTTATCTCTCTTGGTACTTGAGTTGATCAGGCTCTCCCAACGTATCAAGCCATGGTTCCCCAAATGGATGAAAGGGCATTGGCAACAAACCAAGCTAACCCTGTTTTTTCTTATCGTATTCGGTGTTACCGGTTTAATGATTCACGCATACCATACGGTAATGAATCCGATTGTTAAGAACGTATATATCACGTTGCCCAAAGCCGCGGGGGATCGGGATAGCCTGACTATTGTCATGATGAGCGACTTACATATCGGAGAGGTTATCGGGAAGGACTTGGTACAAAAATATGTGGCGCTCAGCAACGCACAGCATCCGGATATGGTGGTATTAGCGGGGGATATCATGGATTATGAATCCCGGTTTGCGGAAAACGCCCACATCGAGGATGATTTAAAACAATTAAAAGCTCCGTTGGGAGTATATATCATTTACGGGAATCATGAATACCGGGCAAACCGGAACGCGAAATATCGTTGGTTGCAAAAGACCGGAGGTACGCTACTAATAGACTCGGTGGTCCAACCGGACTCAACTTTTTATTTGATAGGGAGGGATGATTTCATCCATAAGAAACGAAAATCGCTTCATTCGTTAATGGAAGGGGTGGATACCGGCAAACCGATTATCGTTTTGGATCATCAACCTTGGTCGTTCGCCGAGATGAATATGAATGGGGTGGATTTGGGACTGCACGGACATACGCATAACGGGCAGTTATGGCCTTATCCCCTACTGATGAAACTTGTGTATGAATGCCCGTACGGATATTATAAGAAAGGACCTACGCAATTCTATGTATCTTCCGGCATTGGTATAGCAGGACCTCCTTATCGGGTGGGAACCGTCTCGGAATTGGTCGTATTGCATATCCGCTTCAAAGCCCCCAAACAGACTGGCGAAAGAGGGAAAAGCACGATGCCCATTCAAGGGAGCTGACAATGGGCATCGTAAGCTCGCTTGAATGGGCATTGTAAGGCCCTTTGAATGGGCATCGGCAGAAACCCGCCTATTCGGTACCCTTGGTGGCCGCTTCCAACTCAACCGGCACGCTCAATGTACGCCTGTATAAATCCGGATCGCCCAATACCTCCAACGCTTTCTCCAATACAAGATCATCTTTCAAGCTTTCTTGCAACTCTCCTCGTTGGTAATAATAACGTTTTACGATCTCGGCGGCCATTACTCGTTTCACCTCATCCTTGAAACGATCGAAATCTTTTTCCAGATTCGGAGTCAGCTTAGCCTCTAATTCCTTGAACGCAGTAGAATCCTCCTCCAGATACCCCTCAAACTCAGCCACTTCTTTCAAGTTCTTCAATACTTTCTCGCTTTGGCGGTCATAGGTGAAATTCTTGGACTTGGCGTATTGCTTCAAAGCTTCGAAATCCTCATCGGAAACCGTAAATTCCTCGATGGGAGCGATCGTCTTATGCTTTTGTACCCAATCCGTAACGAAGTCGAACAAGACCGTATCCGCCGCCAAATAATACATCATGGTAGGCACTTTCGGCTCCTTCACCTCAAACTCCGGACGTACGCCACCCCCATCACGAACCGGACGCTTCTTGGACGTATAGAATACGGAAGTCAAGCTATCCGGAATAGCAGCCACGCTACCATCCTCTTTCCGGTGCGAATAATCGATTTGCTGGATGCAACGACCACTCGGGATATAGTATTTACTCATCGTGATTTTCACTTTCCCATTATAAGGCAGGTCACGAGGAGCTTGCACCAACCCCTTACCAAACGAACGTTGTCCCACCAACACGGCACGATCCATATCCTGCAAAGATCCCGATACGATCTCAGCGGCGGAAGCCGTACCTCCATTGATCAATATAGCCAACGGCATTACCGTATCCAAAGGCTCCGTAGAGGTTCGGTACGTACGATCCCATTGCTTGATCTTTCCTTTCGTTGAAAGCACCTCGCTGCCTTTCGGTACGAACATACCTACGATTTGTACGGCACCTTCCAGCACGCCGCCGCCGTTACCGCGCAAATCCAGTACCAAAGACTTAATATTATGATTTTTCTTTAAATCCAAGAATGCCTCTTTCACCTCTTGAGCACTTTTGATAGTAAATGCCTTTAGATAAATATAACCGATACTGTCATTCTTAACCCCGTAGTAAGTAACTTGAGGTGTCGTGATCTGCTTACGGGTAATCTCGAACTTCCGGGGTTTCTTCTCGCCCGGACGTTGGATCGTCAAAACCATCTTCGTATTGGGAACACCTTTCAATAACTCGCTGACCCGGGAGTTTGTCGCCTTGGAAACATCGATCGTATCGATCGCCAAGATCAGATCGCCCGGCTTCAGACCCGCTAAATCGGCCGGCATTCCCTCGGTAGGCTCGGCAATCATCACGCCTCCCTCATTGTTACGCTGACGGATCAAGGAACCGATACCTCCGTATTCGCCGGTCGTCATCAGACTCAATTCCTCCGTTTTTTGCTCAGGATAGTATTCCGTATAAGGATCTAAACCAGCCAACATTGCCTCGATTCCCCGCTGAACGGTTTTATCCACATCCACTGAATCCACGTAGAACATCTCTACTTCTTTCAATAAAGAATTGAAAATGTCTAGGTTCTTACTCACCTCAAAGCGGTTATCTTTTTGCGCCCATCCCGGCACTACGCTACTTGCGACGAACAGCAAGCAAAATAAACCTATAATTCCTCTTCGTTGAACCAATCTGTACATACAATATTTAGTTAATTAACGGCATAAATGTAAGGAATAATACGCCGCCTAAGCCAATATCCCTTTTACTTTTAACTTTATTTGTTCCCATTTATCATACGGAATCTCCGGGCCAACCACGTCGATCACATAGCCCGCCAACATCGATCCGATGCGTGCGGATTGTACCAAAGACGCTCCTATGGATTGACCGTACAAGAATCCGGCGGCGAAGTTATCACCGGCGCCAGTCGTATCAACAGGCTTGCCCCCCTCAGCCGGGACAGAATAAAATTGACCATGACTACCGATCAAGGCACCTTCCTTTCCCAAAGTGACCAATGAGACCTCTACCAACTCAGACAAGGTATGTACGGCCTCAGCAGCCTTCTGCCCGGTAAAAGCCTCAGCCTCACTCTCATTAGAGAACAAAATATCCACATATTTAGGAATGATATCCTCCAGCATTCCTTTAAAAGCATTCACGATATTGAAGTTCGACAAATCCAGCGCTACTTTCAAGCCCAACTTTTTAGCCTTCTCCATCGTAGAACGAACCAACGGTTCGTTTACGAGCAAGTAACCTTCTATATAAATACATTGATATTTACTTAGCATCTCCTCGGTGATCTCATCCGGGGTTATTGTCGGGGCCGGGCCAAGGAAAGTCCCCATCGTACGTTCCCCATCCGGAGAAATCATCACCGTACAGCTACCTGTAAGTCCGTCCGTCTTGATAAAATAGGAAGTGACACCCGCTTTTTCCAACGCATCCTCATAAAATCTGCCGATCGAATCATCCCCGATCTTACCGATAAAACCGGAATTCGCCCCTAAAGAAGACATCGAACGCATCGTGTTGCAGACAGATCCTCCCGGGGTTTGCGTACGTGGCAAGCCGGCTAAAGTTGTACGGATAGCGATCATTTGTTCCCTGTTAATCATATCCATAGCTCCTTTCTGTATCCCGATTTCCGATAGGACATCATCATTTTCAAGCCTCAATAAAACGTCAACCAAAGCGTTTCCTAAACCTATTGTATTCATTTTTTCGTAATTTTTTTCGCAAAGATATTGCATATTTCGAAAATACCCCGTACTTTTGCAGTGCAATTTCAGAAAGGGGTTACGGAATAACCTTTGAAAGAGCGAAAAAATTCTTCCTTAGCTCAGTTGGTTAGAGCATCTGACTGTTAATCAGAGGGTCCTTGGTTCAAGTCCAAGAGGAAG
>ENA-OWRC01001364-OWRC01001364.1-human-gut-metagenome-genome-assembly--contig:-NODE-1364-length-24508-cov-4.808572_pt1 | contig 24508 bp, 22 predicted proteins | sample MGYA00248268_ERZ651895 | MGnify/ENA primary metagenome ERZ651895 (study PRJEB26924, sample SAMEA4378242) | human gut metagenome | biome: human gut; feature: human-associated habitat; material: faeces...
CCCGCCCCGACGGAAACAGTCCAACCCGCGAAACCGGCCGAAAAGAGCGCGAAGAAAAAGCAAAAGAAGACGCCAGTCGCCGCCGCGCAACAGAAGGAGACTCCGCGCAATCAGGCGCCGAAGGCTGCGTCCTCCGCCCCCGTGGCGCAGACCGAAAAGACCGCTCCCGAGAAAACGTCCGTCCGACAAGCGGCTTCTTCCAACGAGAAGACCCCCGCTTCGGTTCCGGCGGAAAGTGTCTACATACCGCCGCCCTCCGCAAAGAAACTTCCCAAAGCGTTCCCCGCCGCCGACCGGCTCTTTGCCGCGGCGACGCAGGGAAAGACCGTCGTGAAGCCCGCGAGCCACCGTCGCGGCCGAGCCGTCGTGCGCGAAGACCGCAAGAAGCTCTTCGTGCTCGACACCAACGTGCTCCTGCACGATCCGCGCTGCCTCTTCCGCTTTGCCGAACACGACGTTTTTCTGCCGATGACGACGCTCGAAGAGCTTGACAACCACAAAGTCGGCACGACCGAAGTCGCCCGCAACGGCCGCAGCCTCTCCCGCACGCTCGACGCACTCCTCGAAGCGCACGCGGGCGCACCGCTCTCGCAGGGGCTTGAACTCTCGGCCCTCGGCAACACCGAGGCCCTCGGGAAGCTCTTCTTCGAGACCGCGCCGGTCGCGGCTCCCCTGCCTCCGGAACTCCCCGCCAACAAGGGGGACAACCGCATCCTCGCCGTCGTGAGCGGCCTTGCGTCGCACTTTCCCGAGCACGTCGCCGTCCTCGTCACGAAGGACGTGAACATGCGCATCAAGGCAAACGCCCTGGGACTCCCCGCTGAAGACTATTTCTCCGACAAGGTGCTCGACGACACGGACCTTCTCTTCCCGGGCATTCGGGCCCTCTCGGACGACTTCTGGACGCTTGTCGCCCCGACGCTCGAGACCGGCGAAAAGAACGGCATCGCGACTTACTCCTTCCACACGTCCACGCCGGGCGACTTCGTCGTGAACGAAATCCTCTGGATTCCTTCCGACGTGGGAACGCCCTTTGCTGCGCGCGTCACCGAGATCGACGGCACGAAGATCACGATGACGCTTTTGAAGGACTACACGACGCACGGCGACAAGCTCTTCGGCATCCACGCCCGCAACGTCGAGCAAAACGCCGCCCTCAATCTTCTTCTTTCGCCCGACATCGACTTCGTGACGATTCTCGGCCAGGCGGGGACCGGCAAGACCCTCATGAGTCTCGCCGCGGCCTTTGCGATGACGGTCGACGAACACCGCTTCGACGAGATCCTCGTGACGCGCGCCACCGTGAGCGTAGGCGAAGACATCGGGTATCTTCCGGGTTCGGAAGAGGAAAAGATGGTTCCCTGGATGGGCGCCATCTACGACAACCTCGACGTTCTCGCAGGAACGAAGGGAATGAAGGCCTGGGAGGCGAAGACGACGCGAGGCGTCCTCGAGCAGCGCCTGCAGGTCAAGAGCATGTCCCTCATGCGAGGGCGCACCTTCCAGCGCAAATTCGTCCTGATCGACGAAGCGCAGAACCTCACGCCCAAGGAAATGAGAACGCTCATCACCCGCGCGGGTCCGGGCACGAAGATCGTGTGTCTCGGGAACCTCGCGCAGATCGACACCCCCTACCTCACCGAAGGAAGTTCCGGACTTACCTATGCGGTCGAACGCTTCCTCGGGTGGAAGCACGCGGCGACGATCACGCTGTCGCGCGGGGAACGAAGCCGCCTGGCGGAATTCGCGGCCGAAGTGCTCTGATCCCGGCGCATTCCCGAACGCAAAACGCCCTTCCGGTTCCGTTACGGAACGGAAGGGCGTTTTGTTGTGCGGGACGGTTTGCGCTCAAAGGACGTACACGGCAAAGAGCGTGCCCGTCATGGTGAAGGCGAGCGCCACCTTGACGACCGTGCCGATGATCATGCCGATCCAAGTGGCAAGCCCCACGCGGCCCGCATGGAGCAGATCGCGCTTGGCCCAGAATTCGCCGATCGCGGCGCCGACCAATGGCATGAAGAGGATTCCGACGATGCCGCCGAGGAAAACGCCGACCACGGTGCCGATGAGCGAGCCGAGAATCCCTTCCTTCGAGGCGCCGGCGCGCTGCGCGCCCGCCGTCTGGGCGACCGTGTCGACCACGACACCGATCACGGCGAGAACGCCGAGAAAGGCGATCGTCTTCCAGCCCACCACCTGAAAGTCGCCCGCCCAACCGATGAGCCAGGCGCCCACGGCGATGAGGGGAAGACCGGGGATGGCGGGGATGATCGTCCCGGCAAAGCCCGCAACGATGAGGATGAGCGCCCCCGCCCAGCACCAGAGGGCGAACCAGTCGATGTTCGTCAACCATTCCATGATGCGTCTCCTTATTCCGCGCCGTCCCAGTAGCCTTCGTCGGCCGTCGCCTCGAAGCGCGTGAGTTCGCCGAGGAAGGTCATGCGAAGCGTTCCGACCGGGCCGTTGCGCTGTTTGGCGACGATCACTTCGGCCGCGTTCTTGTCGGCTTCGGGGTTGTAGCGCACGTCTCGATAAATGAAGAGGATCACGTCGGCGTCCTGTTCAATGGCGCCCGATTCACGCAGGTCCGACATCATCGGACGGTGGTCGGTTCGCGATTCGACGCTTCGCGAGAGCTGCGAGAGCGCGACGATCGGGCAGTGCAGTTCCTTAGCGAGGCTCTTCAAGCCGCGAGAGATGTCCGAGAGGATCGTCGTGCGGTTTTCGCCCTTTCCCACCATGAGCTGCAGGTAGTCGACGACGATGAGTCCGAGCGGCCCCGTCTGATTCATGAGACGGCGAGCTCGAGTCGAAAGCGACGTGACGGTCATGTTCCCCGTGTCGTCGATGTGAATGGGCTTCTTTTCGAGAATGCTCACGGCGGCCGTGAACTTGTCCCATTCCTCGTCGTTGAGCGCCCCTTTGCGCAGGCGCTGCGAATCGAGGCGCCCGACCGAGGCGATCAGACGCTGCGTGAGCTGGTCCGCCCCCATTTCAAGGGAGAAGATCGCCACGGGGAGTTCCTGGCGCACGCCGATGTTTTCGGCGATGTTGAGGGCGAGCGCGGTCTTCCCCATGGAGGGACGCGCCGCGAGAATGATGAGGTCGCCGCGCTGAAAGCCCGCTGTGACGCGGTCAAGATTCGGAAAGCCCGTCGCAACGCCGGTGACTTCGGAGTTGTCCTTGTTCTGATAGAGCTCGATGATGCGCTCGGAGACTTCGCGCACGAGCGTCGAAAGCGACCGGAAGCCTTGGCGACCGCGGGCGTTTCGCTCGTTGATCGCGAGCACTTCGCGTTCCGCTTCGTCGAGGAGCTCCTCGGGATCGCGTCCCTGCGGATTGAGGGCGTTCGTCACCATCCCCTCGCCCACCTGAATCATCTGGCGCAGCATCGCGCGATCGCGAACGATTTCCGCGTAGCGGCGGATGTTCGCGGCCGAAGGCGTGTTCGAGAAAAGCGACTGCAGATACTGACCGTCGGAGAGCGCCGTCTGCGCGCCCGAATTCTTGATGCTTTCGCCCACCGTCACGATGTCGGCGGGTTTGCCGTGCTGAATGAGCGAGACGATGTGCTCGTAGATGATCTGATGGTCGCGCCGGCAGAAGTCTTCGGACGTAATGAGGTCGGCCACGCTGTCGAGCGCGGTGTTGTCGATCAGAAGCCCGCCGAGCACCGCCTGTTCGCTCTGAATGGACTGAGGCGGCGTGCGCAGGCCGTGCGCGGGATCGTCGGGCAGATTGCGGTTTGTGGGGACTTCAGGCATCGAAGGGATCACCGAAGAAAGGATTGGGAAAAAGATTGTAGCAGAGGGGGCCGCTTTCTCTTCCGCGGACGGAGGACGTCAAGCGCAACCAAACGCAAAAAGGGCCAGCCCCCGAAGGAGCGGACCCTTTTTTGCTGGGATCTTCGAAGAGACCCGATTAGGCTTCGGCCACAACCTTGACGGTGATGTCGGCGGTGATGTCCGTGGCGAGACCGATCGTGATCTGGTAGTCGCCGATGGCCTTGATCGCGCCGAGCGGCGTGCGGACCTGGGACTTCTTGATCTGGAAGCCGAGGGCGTCGACCGCTTCGGCGATGTCGGCGTTGGTGACGGAACCGAAGAGACGGCCGTCAACACCGCACTTGCTGGCGATCGTGATTTCGGCGCCGTTGAGCTTGTCGGCGACGGCCTGGGCGGCGGCGATGCGTTCGGCCTGGGCCTTTTCGAGCTCGGCACGGCGGGCTTCGAATTCGGCGATGGCGGCCTTCGTGGCGCGCTTGGCACGGCCGGTCGGGATGAGGAAGTTGCGGCCGTAGCCGTCCTTCACCTTGACGATGTCGCCGAGGTTACCGAGATGGGTGATCTTTTCGAGCAGAATGACTTGCATTTGGATTCACTCCCGGAAAATTACTGATTGTCCGTGTACGGAAGGAGCGCGAGGAAACGCGCACGCTTGATGGCCGTATCGAGCTGACGCTGATAGTGGGCCTTCGTACCCGTCAGACGGGCCGGCATGATCTTGCCGTTTTCCTGGATGAAGTCGCGAAGCGTATCGATATCCTTGTAGTCGATCTGCTCAACGTGTTCGGCCGTGAAGCGGCAGAACTTCTTGCGCTTGAAAAGCGAATTTTGCTGGTTGGCACGGCGAGGCTTACCCTTACCCTTAGGCTTACCCTTACCCTTAGCACCAAAAGCCATGATTAGCTCCTTGAATTGTATTCCGTTATGTGTACGATCAGACGATGCGAACGGCTCGAGCGGGGGGCGAAGAACCCTTTGAGAACATAGTCGCCTCCGAGAGGGAGCGCGTTGAGTTCCCGGGCGAGATTCCCGTAGCTGACGGCTGGAAAATCGAATTCCACCGTCCGCGGATGACCCGCCTCCGTCAATTCCACCCGATGGTGGAAGGTACCTTCGAACACCTCGATGCCTGCCGGCGTGAAGCGGACCGCCTCACGTCCGACGAGCTTGCCGCTCATGGTTACGATGTTCACGTCGTCCGAACGCTGAATGTTCTGTGTGATCGTCCGAAGAGGACTCGACCCTTAGGCGGCAGCCGTTTCGGCAGCGGCGGCAGCGGCGGCTTCCGCGGCGACCTTCTTGGCTTCTTCCTTTTCAACGGCCTTCATCATGGGAGAAGGAGCCGTTTCGGCCTTCTTGGTCTTGATCGTGAGGTGACGCAGGACGGCGTCGTTGAAACGGAACCCGTTCTCAATTTCGGCGAGCGTTTCGTGGCCGCATTCGATATTGAGAAGGACGTAGTGAGCCTTCACGAGCTTTTCGATCGGGTAGGCGAGCTGGCGACGGCCCCAGTCTTCGATGCGGTGGATCTTACCGCCCTGTTCGGCGATGAGCGTCTTGTAGCGCTCGATCATCGCGGGAACCTGTTCGCTCTGATCCGGATGCACAATGATGCAAAGTTCGTAGTGACGCATTTAGCCTCCTTGCGGAAAAAGCTACCCAGAGCGTCTCTTCTGGTGTAGCAAGGACAGAAAGCAGAGGATTGTATTAGAAATCCCCGCGGTCGTGTGAAATTTTCGGGAATTTTTTGTTACTTCGCGGCGAGTCGCTGACGAACGCTCTCGAAGAGACAGATGCCCGCAGCGACCGAGACGTTGAGGCTTTCAACGGCGCCCGTCATCGGGATGGCGGCGAGGTCGTCGCAGCGTTTGCGCGTCAGCTGACGCAACCCGTCCCCTTCGGCGCCGAGCACCCAGGCAAAGGCACGCGTCTGCTCGAAGTCATAAATCGACTTCACGGCTTCGCCCGCCGTGCCGACGACCGTCACCCCCGCATCGCGCAGCTCCACGATCGAGGCGGCGAGATTCGTCACCGTCACGACGGGAACCGTTTCGGCGGCGCCCGCGGCGGCCTTCATGGCGGCAGGGGTCATCCCGGCCGAGCGGTCGCGCGGCACCACCACGGCCTGCACGCCCGCGGCGTCGGCCGTGCGCAGACAGGCGCCGAAGTTGCGCGGGTCGGTGACGCCGTCAAGGATGAGAAGCAGGGTTTTGTCGGAGATCTGGTCGAGCAGGTCGGCGAAGTCGAGTTCGACGTGCGTTTCCTCGGCCAAGGCCACGATCCCCTGATGAGGAACGCCCGAGGCCATGCCGTCCAAGCGCTTGGCGTCGGCATTCATGACGCGCACGCCCGCGGCGAGCAGTTTTTCGCGCATGTCGCGCATGCGCTTGTCGCGGCGCGACGGATCGGCATAGACGACCGAGATCGTTTCGGGCGCCGTGCGCAGACGGGCGCCTACGGCGTGAAAGCCCGCTAAGACAGAGTTCTTCACGAGAGTTTCCGTTGGGATAAAAAAGCGGGAGGCCCCTTCCTTGCAAAAGGGACCTCCTTCACGTTAAAGAGTGCCGTCATTGTAGCCAAAGACGACGGGATTCCGTGCGGGGCGGCACGGTTTTTCGAACGGCTCAGAAGGGAACGTCGTCGTACCAGTCGTAGCGGCGGCGCCCCTTCTTCTGACGCTTTCCGCTCTCGAAAGCCCTGCGGAAAGAAAAGCGTCTCTTTTCGAAGTCGACTTCGTCGAGCACCACCTGCATCTGCTTGCCGATGCGGATGACCTCGCCCTCGTCGCCCACGAGCTGACCGTCCATCGCGGTAAAGTAGTCGCCACCGAGGTTGGAGACGTGGACGTAGCCCTCGAGTCCGGAATCGTCGAGCCGCACGATCACGCCCGAATCAAGGACGTTCACGACGGTCGAGGCATAGCGCTCGTTCGGGCGCTTGGAGAGCCACTCGCAGGCGAGCCAGTTCATGACGTCGCGCGAAGCGTCGTCGGCGCGCCGTTCGGCGATCGAACAGAGAAGCCCCAGTCGGCGCCAGACCTCATGGTCGCGCGCCGTCTTGGAGAGCTCCTTGACGGGCTTCTCGAAGGCCGGGCGAAAACCGAGCTTCAGCGCGTGAAAACCCTCAATCCCCGATTCCGAATAGAGCTTCGGATGATAGGTGCGCTTGGCAAGGATCGCCTTGATCGTGCGGTGCAAAAGAAGGTCCGGGTAACGGCGGATCGGGCTCGTGAAGTGCGCATAATGCCCGTACTGCAGACCGTAGTGACCGATGTTGTCGGGACTGTAGAGGGCGCGCGACATCGTGCGCAGCACCGCGATCTGCAGGGGCGAGGTCGAGGGAGACTTCTTCACCGATTCGAGAAGAGCGGCAAAGCCCGCGGGAGAATTCTCCCGGAGCTTGAGCTTATAGGCGCGAAGAATCCGGCGAAGATCCTGCAGGCGCTCCTCTTCGGGCTTGTCGTGCACGCGAAAGAGCGTAAGCCGTTCGTTTCGCTGGACAAAGTCCGCTGCGGCGACGTTGGCGACGAGCATGCACTCTTCAATGAGGCGGTTCGCATCCGTGATGCGGTAGGGCTCGAATCGGTCGATCGTGCCCTTTTCCTCGTCGATGCGCGCCTTGATTTCGCTCGACTCGAAGTCGAGCGCAAAACGCTTTTCGCGGGCCGCGTGAAGCACCTTGTAGAGTTCGTAGAGGCGCTCGACTTCAAAGAGCCGTTCGCCGAGGGCCTCGAACCCCGCGTCCTCCCCGGAGAGAGCCGACCATACCTGCGTGTAGGTGAGGCGCGCGTGCGAACGGATCACGGCCGGATAGAACTGATAGGCGGTCGTTTTTCCTTCGGCGTCGATCAGGGCGTCACACACCATCGTGAGGCGGTCGACATTGGGGTTAAGCGAGCAAATCCCGTTGCTGAGCGCCTCGGGGAGCATCGGGATCACGGCCGTCGGAAAGTAGACGGAGGTCCCGCGCGCCTGCGCTTCCCGGTCGAGCGGATGATCGGGCTTCACGTACTGACTCACGTCGGCGATCGCGACGAAAAGGCGCCACCCGTCCCCCGACTTTTCGCAGTAAACCGCGTCGTCGAAGTCGCGCGCGTCCTCACCGTCGATCGTAACGAAGGGAACGTCGCGCAGATCGACGCGCCCGCGCCGCTGTGAAGCCGTGACCTCCTGCGGAACGTCCTTCGCCTCGTCCTTCACCTCGTCGGGAAAGACCGTGCGGATGCCGTGGCGTTCTTCGGCGATCCTGAGCGCTCCCAAGGGGTCGTCGGCGCGCGCCACGCGGCGCACGATCCGGGCGGGCCAGGTGAAGTTGCGGTAGCCGTACCTCTCCCAGTTCTCCATGACGTAATCCTCGTAGTCGGCCAGAGGATCGCCCGCCTTTTCCGCCGCCTCGTCCACTTCAATTTCGTAGACGGTGTTCGACTGCGGTCTCGGCTTCTGGACGTCGGGCACGCGAAAGAAGATGGGCTCGAAAGCGTTTTCCGTCACCATGGTGTAGAAGCCCTCGGCGTGTTCTTGGAGTCGTACGAGCCAACGCAGCTTCGTGTGCCGCACGAAGCGGTTCACGACGAAGCGGTCGGGCCCCCGGAAGGCCTCGTAGAGGTCGCCCGGGAGAGCCTTCTGAAGGCAGGCGGGCTCACTTTTGCCGTCCGCGTCCGTGAGCGCTTCGTCGCGGTATTCGACGAGCACGGGCTCGGCCTTTTGTCCCCGATAGTACGTTTCGTGCCGCACGGAAACGACTGGCCCTTCTTCCATCAGCGCCAACGCTCCCGCATTGGCCGCTCCGCGCGACCACGCGAGTTTCTGCGTCAGATGTTTCTTGAGTTGACGCAGGGTATAGACGCACGAGTCCTCCGCAAAGAGGGCCCGTGCCGCGTTCATCTGTTCCGGCGAAAGCGTTGCCGGTTCGACGGCGATGTTTTTTTTCTTGGCCATGATTGTCAAAAGTGTAGGTTGGAAGAAGGACGAGTCGTTTGAAAACCCGTGCCGCGACAATGCTACGTTGTCGGTGGAAAGCATAACGGATCCGCGCGACGCGTTGCGTCGCATAAGAACAAAAAGACGACGCGCTGTCTCTGTGTGCCGCGGAAACTTTTTTCCGACCGTTTCCGCGTCCGTCCGACGCCCTCCCGCTGTGGGCCGAACAACATTTTTCGGACTTTTTTCAGGATCCCCCTTGACAAATACTCCGACTTCAGGCAAAATTCATCTCCTCTACGGAAGCCCGGATGGCGAAATTGGTAGACGCACCAGCTTCAGGTGCTGGCGCCTTCACGGGCGTGGAGGTTCGAGTCCTCTTCCGGGCACCAAACTTTCGTAGAGTGCCGCAAGGCGAGAAAAATTGACGCTCCGCAAGGGCGTCATTTTTTTTGCCCACGTTTTCCCGCCGTCGCAAATTCCTGAACATACTGAGAAGGAAAACTCAACCTCGTTACCTCCCTGATCGGTCACACAACTGTCCAAGGTATTGTCGGTGAGGTCACTCTCTAGGACACGGATACCTGCATCTAAGGGTTTCTGCCCTATCTTTTTTTGATGGTCATTATTCCGTTGACACTCCCCTCTCGCTTGTCTTCGAACAAATCCATTTAAACGTCGTTTTACGCATTTTCCCAATTGCAGAAGTATTACGGAGCGATTCAAATCATCTCTGGTGACTGCGGGCCTTTTCGGCATAGATGCCTTTGCTGGAATAAGAGTGCAAGGAGAGCTACGCCTTTTTGACTCACAACCTCAATTGCTGAACCTGGCGACGGAAAACCGCCTCCAGGACAGCAATCCGCAACTCAAACCTTACAGACCAACTTGTTTTTTTTTACAGAGATGTAGATAAAACAAGTTCATTTGTCAGATTTCAAGAAAAAATCACTTCCAAAAAACGTAAGTTGCCTCGAAAGGCGCATCATGCAACATTTCTAAATTAGCCGCATCACAGGAAATAAACGGCATCCCTCCTTTTGTATCAATTCTTAGGATATATTTTACGGAATCAAAAGATCGAGTCCCCATACGGTCAGAATGCGCACTCATACGCATTAACGGAATATCATTTTCCGTCCTTCCCTTGATATGTTTATCGATCTTCGTAGACTTAACTACTGAACCATCTTGATGTGTAAATACTTGAACCGATTCAGCTTTAAGATTCGCAATTGAATCGCTAGAAATCAAAGATTCAATAGAAATTTGCTTGAGAGTCGCCTCTGTTTTCAAATATTTCCAGTAAAAACCCTGATCATCCCGGACACATCGAAACTGTTGAATTCCATACCCACGCAAATAAAGTTGTTGAGACGGATCTCCTTGTCCCGGACGGAGCTGCAATGAAACCTCTGGGTAAAGGAAGGAATTAGTTGCAGCACACCCCCCTAGCAATGTCGTCACGACCAAGGCCATAAATAGTTTTCTATTACGACGCACACCGACCTCCATATAATCTAACAAACAATTTCATACCACTTCAAATTTCAGGGACAGAGACTTCAAGTCTGGAATGTGCTTGTTATCTGAACAACTTCTCCCCTCATAAGAGCAAACTCATTCAGCACAGGCAGAGATAGCTGTCATCACTGATGCGAGAGTCTCTGACAAGCCTAAGCCAACAAGGATTCCAAACACTGAAGTCAAGCATACCCCCACATTCTACAAACATCCACCGAAAGTACCCTCATAGGGAATCTTTGTTCTCAATTATTCGCTAAAGCCTACCTCCCCTCACACTCTCTCAAGCCAATGTGGGAGGCGCCGCACTCTTACGTTGCTATGAGACCGACTGAAAAGAGAAGATATCAATCGGGTCGATAAAACCTCAACTGGAGGACAGCCTGTTATCCAATGTTGTCGGTTTTAGCGTTTGTAACCTCGGCAAAGGCTACAGTACACGATGTATGAGCCTCCCTCTCCTGGAACCCACCTAAACAAGGATGAGTTCAACCTAAGACTTTCCTAGCATATCTTCAGTGCGCAACTTACTCAGTGCGTTATTACCACTGTCATCTTGTATTGACCTGACATAAGGCATTGACAGCTTGCTTTCATAAAAGAATTATTCGCAAACATCAATAAAGTTTATTATAATAACTTCTTATACACAAAAGAAAATCACCTCATGACCCATGAAAACGCTAAAAATCCTCTTTGAGATAGCATTACTACCCGGACGAGCAATTCAATGGATTAATTACATGTTTCCACAAAAAGGAGAAATATTCACATCAGCAAGACGACGAAATAGCATCATTTTCAGAATCATTTATTCAATAATTGGATGGGCCACTATATTCATCCTTATCACAAATTACAACAACTCCAAAGAACCTTCACCAACACCACATTCCACACCAACAACAAGCAACATCAAACAAGCCACAAATAGACCGCAAAAAGAGTTCGACAGTAACACCGATTTAAAAACAAAAAACGTAATAAACAACTCAACAAGAGATCAAATTTTTTAAGCAACCATGAAAATATTCATCACACTCCTATTAATAGGAACACTCGTTCTATCCGACGCTCCTAGTGACTACAAATCTCTGTACTTTGCTATCGGCATTTTAACTTTCATCCTCTACTACCAGAAAGACGCTTATGATAAAAAATACCAAGGAAAGCAAAACAATGAAACATGCGAAGAATATCTCACTCGCATAAAGCATGAAACAGCAATCAAGAAAAAAGAAGAGATAGAAAGAGATGCCAGAGAGAAAGCCTTAAATATAGCTGCAGACGAAGAACTAAAGGAATACATTATAAATAAATACCCCAATAAGGCTCAATTTATCTACCAAAAATTTAAGTCTAAACAACCATTTATCGGCGCAAATCAAGACGAGATAAAATTTATTTTAGGCGAAGCTGATACAATCGACAGTCAAGGCCTATGGAAATATGGAGACCTCGGACCACGCGGAGGAGGACGTAAATGGAAATATGTTTTAAAGTTTAAAAAGGGAACAGTAGCCGAAATCAGGAGATCAGAAGATGACTAAAAATTACTATGAAATTCTCGGCTTAACAAGAGACGCCTCTAATCAAGAAGTTACAGAGGCAATCGAAGAGCTGAAAAAGCAAACAGAATTCAAAAACAGTCCGGACTTCGTAGAACTAGAAAGAGTAATGCTTCAACCTAAAGCACGGCAAGCTTATAATAACGAAATATCTTCCCGCGCTTACATGGAGACTTTTTACTCGAAACTTGCGACCCCTTACATACCGAACAATAACAAAGAACATCAAGAACAACTAAACAAAGAAGTAAAAAATCGTCTATTTCTTCTTGGGGCGCGTATAGTTTGCTTGTTTTTATTTGTATTTGCCTCCATTCTGCTTTTTCGCGCAGACAACAACACCTCCATCACACAAACACCATCAGAAAATACAAACCTAGACAATCAAGTCACAAACAGTACATCAGCCAAAGGAAACGAAGACAGAAATATCCAATCAAACAATTTCAACCATAAAACCCCAAAAATTAACAATCAACAAAACCTTCAAGCACCTCCTTATAGCAACAAAACAGAACAGAACGAACACAAAAACAAACAAAGCCAAAGCGAGAAACCAATTAACACCCAAACAAGAAACCAGATATTTTAAACACTTCTCTACGAGTTATCTGTTTTCTCAAACAATATCACAGAGCATTTCAGCATAACCCAGATCACAGACAAATTATCTGACGATATTTTTTTAGCATCGACGACAAATGATGTAAATAGCTTTAGCTCACTGGCAGAATATTCCACAATACGTCGCCTAAGACTACAATGTTTCGACTGGCTGAATGTTCGAACCATGTCTCTGCTTCGCTCCATCGCAATCGCCCTCTCGCTCGGCGCCTTCGTCTCGGCCGCGCCGAGTTCGGCCGCCGTCATCCGGCTCGGCGTCGTCACGACGACGGAGCCGGGCTTTGCCGCGACCACCGTCACGCCCGTGGTGTCGGAGATGGAAAAGCTGCGTCCCGACGACGTCGTGCACGTCGTGCAGATTGCGGAGCACGATCTCCTTCACGACATCGAGCGCGAACGCCCCGACCTTCTCATCTGCTCGGCCTGGTGTTTTCTCAACGTTCTCAACGACATCGGCGCGCATCCCGTCGCGACGCGCAAGACCGACCGGGCGGCCTCGGCCGTCGTGTCGATCGGCGCCGCGCTCGTCGTGCGAAGCGACCGAACGGATCTGAGGACACTCGAGGACCTGCGCGGCAAGAAGGCCGCCGCAACCCTCCCGCACTCGGTGGACGGCTATCCGGCCGTGCGCCTCATGCTGCGCGAAAAGGGCTTCTCCGACGAGAAGTTCTTCTCGGGCGTGAACTTTCTCACCTTCACCGTCCCCGACGTCCTCTCGGCCGTGCTCTCGGGCGACGCCGACGTGTCGATTCTCCCCGCCTGCGCACTCGAGCGCGCTCAGGAGGAGGGACTCGTCGAGCCCGGTCTTCTTCGGGTGATCGGACTTCCGCCCGACGGCGCGCTCGCCTGTTCGCGCTCGACCGCCCTCTACCCCGACATCACGGCGGGGATTCTCCCGTGGACGCCCAACGAACTCACCCGGGACTTTCTCACGGCCCTTCTTGAGAGCGGACACGCCGACGGCTACGAATGGGTGGCGACGAGCGACCTTCGCAGCGTCTCGAACCTCTATCAGGAACTCCACCTCGGCCGCTGGGCCGTTCTGGACGACACGTCCCTTTCGGGGCTCTGGAAGCGCTACGGCCGCTACGCCGTCTTCGCCCTGTTGCTCGTTCTTCTCCTCATCGCCAACGAATACCGTCTCAAGCGGCTCGTCGAACACCGCACGGCCGCGCTCACGAAGACGCTTCGCGAAAAGGAGCTCCTCGCCCGCAAGGAAGAGGCCGCGCGCGAGCGGCTCGCCTCGCTCGAGCGCATGGGGGCGATCAGCCAGCTCTGCGCCATGATCGCGCACGAATTGAAGCAGCCCATGGGCGCCGTCCTCAACTTCCTGGCGGTGCTTCGCATGCGCTCGGGCGAGTCGATCAAGGACGACCCCGTCGCCGAGCGCGCCATGGAGGGCGCCCAGAACGAAGCGCGCCGCATGGCCGAAATCGTCGACCGCGTCCGCGGTTACGCCAAGCGGCAGCGCCGCACGCCCGAGCCCGTCGACCTTGGCCGAACGATCGACGAGGCGCTCTCGCACCTCAAACCCGGCCCGCAGACGACCGTGCGCCGCGAAGTCGCGCCGAACGTCTTCGTCGCGGGCGATCCGCTCGAACTGGAACTCCTCGTGCTCAATCTCGTCAAGAACGCCGTGCAGGCGCTCGACGCGGCAGAGGGCGGCACCGTGACGGTGAAGCTTGCGCGCAGCGGCGAGTTCGGCGCCGTCCTCAGCGTGACGGACGACGGCCCTCCCCTTTCCGACGGAATCTTTGCCAAACTTCTCAAGGTGAGCGAGAGCGTCAAGGAGGGAGGACTCGGACTCGGACTCGCGATCGTGCGCAACATCGTCGACGAACACGGCGCGACGCTCTCGATCGAACGTCTCCCCGAAAGGGGCCTCGCCGTCACGGTGCGCTTTGACACGCTCAACCCGAACGACCCCACCGACAAACCCGCTTGAAACAAACGATCATGACCCGACCTCTCATCCGCATTGTTGACGACGATCCCGCGCTCGGCGAATCCTTTGCCATGCTCCTTGAAACGATGGGCTGGGACGTGGTGCGCTACACCGAGGGCCGAGACTTTCTCGAGCACGACGCGCTCGAGGGCCCGGGCTGCATCGTACTCGACGTGCGCATGCCCGGGCTCACGGGACTCGACGTGCAGGAAGAACTCGTGCGCCGCGGCTCCAAACTACCGATCCTCTTTTTGTCCGCCCACGGCACCATCGCAACGGCCGTACATGCGCTGCACCGCGGCGCCGTCGATTTTCTCGAAAAACCCGTCGATCCGATGGTATTCGTGCAGAAGGTCTCCCGCGCCGTGGCCGCATCCGTCGACGAACACGTGCGCGAGCGAGAAGAGTCGGAGCGCCGCAACCGCTTCGAGACGCTCACGCCCCGCGAAAAAGACGTGGTGCACGCCGTTCTCGAGGGAAAAGCCAACAAAGTGATCGCCCGGGACTTGGGACTCGAAGTGAGCACGATCAAGATGCACCGGGCAAACGCCTTCGCGAAGCTCGGCGTCCATTCGCCCGCCGAACTCACGCGCCTCGCATTCGAATCGGGGTACGCCGATGCAAAGACGACGCTTCCTTAATTCCGCTCTCTTCCTCGGTGTCGCGGCGCCTATCGCTCTGCACGCCCAAGAGAGCCCGGGGGACGCTCGGGAACTCTCCGCCGACGTCGTGATCGTGGGCTCGGGGGCGGCGGGACTTTCCGCCGCGGTTTCCGCCCTTCAGTATGGTGCGCGGCGAGTCGTGCTCCTTGAAAAGGCTCCGCTCTTGGGCGGTCACTCCATTCTCTCGACGGGATCCGTTTCGGTCGCCTTTCCCGATCCGGAAACAGGACGTCGCGACGAGAACATCGAACGCTTCGTGCGGGACACCCTGGAGGCGGGCGGGCCCGAATCCGATCCCGAACTCGTGCGGCTTCTCGCGCAAAAAAGTTACGACGCCGTGATTTGGCTCATACAGCTCGGCGTGCGCTGGAATCTCGAGCCCTTCCGGGCGGTGTCGTCCACGGCCGTGCGCAACATCTCGACGGGCTCCGTGCGGGCGGGCTACGACTACGTGCAGACGCTCCTCTCCGCGGCCAAGCGCCTCGGCGTCGACATTCACTACCGCACCCGCGCCGAAGCGCTTCTCACCGAAGACGGATGCGTCACGGGCGTTCTCGCCCGCGGCCCCCGGGGCGAACCTCTTCAATTTCAAGCCGCCTCGGTCGTTCTCGCGACCGGAGGCTTCACGGCGAACCTGGTGATGCGGCGCCGCTTCGATCCCCGTATTCACGAAGGCCTCAGAACGACCGCCAATCCGGAAGGACAGACGCTCGACGGCGCGACGGGCGACGGCATCCGAATGGCCGAGCAAATCGGCGCGAAGACGGTCGGCATGGCGCACATCCAGCTCATTCCCTTCATCGGCGGGCGCGTCACCGACTACGCCGGCGCGGAAGTCTGGGTGAACATCCGCGGGGAGCGCTTCGTCAACGAAGAGGAGCGCTTCGGCGCGCTCTACGAAGCGATCCTCAAGCAGCCCGACTCGCGCTTCTGGGTCATCACCGACTCGCAGTCGAAGAAAAACGCGACCTTCGGTCCGAAGCTCGCCAAGGGCGCCGTGCAGGCGGCGGCTAACCTCGAAGAGATGGCGCAGGCCATGGAAATTCCCGAAGCGAAGCTTCGCGAAACCCTTCGCCGCTACAACGAGGCGGTCGACCGAAACCGCGACGACCTCTTCGGGCGCACCGTCTTTACGCAGCGCATCGACACGCCGCCCTACTACTTCGGCGAAGAGCGCTTCGCCGTGCACTTCACCTGCGGGGGCCTTGCGATCGACACCCATGCGCGCGTTCTCGACCGCGCCGGAAAACCGATTCCCGGGCTCTACGCCGCGGGCGAAACGACGGGCGGCATTCACGGAAGGGACCGCCTCGGCGGCAACAGTCTCATCGACTGCTTCGTATTCGGACGCATCGCGGGCGAGGAGGCGGCCGCGGCGCCGAAGTAAACCGCTCACGGTTACCTCCCGCGGGCGGTATTAGAAAGACGGAGGGATCTCTAGGATTAAGGGCGTACCGAGAAACGGTTCCATCCCAACAAAAAAGGATCCCTCCCATGACCATCGCCCGACGCCGTTTTCTGACGGCCTCCGCCCTTCTCTCCGCCGGTGCCGGCCTTGCCCGCACGGCCCAGGCCAAAGTTCAGCCCGTCAAGCTTGAAGACCGCAAGTTTGAACCCCTCAAGCTTCCGCGCCCCATCAGTCTCGCCGCCCTCACGGTGCTCGACGTCTCCCCCGCCAATCAGGTGCTCTGCGCCGCCAAGGCGGGCTACAGCCACGTCGGCATCCGTCTCGTTCCCGCCACGCCCACGGAAACGCAGTGGGACATGATCGGCGACACGCCGATGATCCGCGAAGTCGAAGCCAACCTGCGCGCCACGGGCGTCAAGGTGCTCGACATCGAAATCCTGCGCGTCAAGCCCGACACCCGCGCCATCAACTGGAAGCCCTTCTTTGAAACGGGCGCCCGCCTCGGCGCCTCGCAGGTGCTCGTCGCCGGGAACGATCCCGACTACAACCGCTTCTGCGACAACTTCGCCGAACTCTGCGAAATCGCGCATCCCTACGGCCTCACCCTCAACGTCGAACCCATGCCCTGGTGCGACATCGCCACCGTCAAGGCGGCGGGCGACGCCATGAAGCGCGTCAACCGTCCGAACGCGGGCGTGCTCGTCGATCCGATCCACTTCTTCCGCGCCGACAACCGCTACAAAGACATCGACGCGCTTCCGCCCGGGTCGCTCCACTACTGCCAGATGTGCGACATCACGGCCGAACGTCCCAAGGACATGGACGGGATCCTCTATCAGGCCCGCAACTTCCGTCTCTCGCCCGGCACGGGCGCGGCGGACCTGAAGACGCTCTTGAAGCACCTGCCCGGCCTGCCGATTTCGATCGAGGCCTGCAACGCCGAGCTCGCGCTGACGCTCTCGCCCCTTGACCGCGCCCGCATGTATCTCGAAGACATGGTCGCGGTCCTCAACGCCGCGGGCGAACACTGACCCCTTACCCTCGTCGGCCGCTCCTTGCGGGCGGCCGGCCACTCATCCATCGGGAGACTTACCATGCATCTCAAATCCGCACTGCTCGCGACGATGCTTTCGATCGGTCTCGTCGGCGCCGCCGGCGCCGTCACGATCAACGGGCCCCACTCGTCGCTTCCCTGCACGACCTGCCACCAGGGCGACAAGATGACCGCTCCGGCCAAGGAAACGTGCCTCACCTGCCACGAAAGCTACGCCAAGGTCGCCGAACGCACCAAGGCGATGACGCCCAACCCCCACGCCTCGCACCGCGGGGAGGCCGACTGCTCGAATTGCCACAGCATGCACGCGAAGCCCCGCTTCGAATGCAATGACTGCCATACGTTCAACATCAAAATGAAGGGGGAATGATCATGTCGAAAACCGATTTGTCCCGTCGTCACTTCCTCGGCGCCGCGGTTTCGACCGCTGCCGCCGCCGCTGCCCTTCCGGGCCTTGCCCATGCGCGCACGCAGACCGCTCTCCCTGAAAAGTGGGATATGGAAACCGACGTCGTCGTCCTCGGTTGCGGCGGCGCCGGCATGATGGCCGCCTGCCAGGCCCACGACGCGGGCGCTAAGGTGGAAATCTTCGACAAGGGCCAGAGCCCCTTCCACACCGCGACGAACCTCTGCGGCGGTCTGTTCGCCGCCTACGGCACGAAGATGCAGAAGGCCGATCCCTCGATCAAGGACTCCTGGGAAGCCTTCGCGCAGGACATCATCGCCTACGGCAACTACATGAGCCTCAAGGAACCGGTCTACGCCTTCGCCAAGCACTCTGGCGAAGCCTTCGACTGGCTTGCCGAGCGCGGTCTTGCCAAGCACCACATCGAACCCTATGCCGGTCACTCCCACAACCGCTGCATGCGTCAGGAATCCTTCAAGGGCCGCGATTACATCGAAGTGCTCGTCAAGCAGCTCGAAGAGCGCAAGCTCAAGATTCATCACGGCATGGGCGTGAAGCGCTTCTTCTATGACGAAGCACAGAACCGCGTGGTCGGCGTCGAATGCGGCGAAGGGAAGAACAAGGTCACCTGCCGCGCCAAGATGGGCGTCATCATGGCCACGGGAGGCATCACCGGCACGGCCAAGTCGCTCGATCAGTGGGTGCCGAACGTCGCCGGCAAGGGCGTCGTGATCGGCGGACCCTCGAACGACGGCGAAGCGATGCTCACGGCCGTGCGCGACCTCGGCACCCCGCTCTCGCACATGCAGTACATCGCCTCCTATCCCTGCGGCGTCGTCACGCACGGGCGCAACGGTCCCTACTGCCGCTGGTGGTTCATCACCAACAACGGCGGCATTCTCATCAACAAGAACGGCAAGCGCTTCATCACGGAAAAGGAAGGCATCTGCCACGTGACGCCGAGCCTCGCCTTCAATCCCGACGGCTGCCACTATGTTCTCGCCGACGAAGCGACCTGGCAGCGTACGCTCCAGAAGATCAAACTCTCCGCCCTCGTGGGTCTGCCCTCCTGGACGGCTGAACGCGTCGAAAGCGAATTTGCCAAGGGTGAAAACCTCTGGAAGGCCGATACGCTGGAAGAACTCTGCCAGAAGAGCGGCGTGAACCTCGAAGGTCTCAAGGAACAGCTCGCCGTCTGGAACAAGGCCGTCGAAACGAAGAACGACCTGCAGTTCGGCCGAAAGGATCAGGAGTGGAAGATCGAAAAGGGTCCCTACTACCTCATCCGCATGTTCTCCTGGAACAACCTCTCCTGCGGCGGTGTCCGCGTCACCGAACATTTCGAAGTGCTCGGTTGGGACATGAAGCCGATCAAGGGCTTCTACGCGGCGGGCGAAACCGTCGCGGGTGTGCACGGCGCCTTCTACTGCGGCGGCAACGCCTGCGGCTTCGCGCATACGTCGGGCTACATGGCCGGCAAGTACGTGACGGGCTATAAGGAAGCCTGATCGCGTTCGGGCCGACTCCCGAGGGCCGCGGTGAAGTTCGCTTCACCGCGGCTTTTCGTTTTTGCTAGGATTTCGGAAGTCTTTTAGAAGGTTCCCTTTCCATGCGCCTTATATTCCCGTACACCGTTTCGCTTCTCTCCGACGACCAGTATCGACTCAGCTTTCGAGACTACGACGTCGAAGTCGTCGATCCGACCGTGGGCGGTGCGCTCGACGCGGCACAGGCGCAGCTCCTGGAAAAAATCGACGCTCGCCTCAGAGAAGGCCGCAGCGACATCGAACCCCGGGCGCTCCCGGGCGACAGTCTCTTTTTCTTCTCCATTCTCCTTTCGGTGAAGGTGCTCCTTCGACGCCGCTGTCTTGAGGCGGGCATCACGACGGCCGAACTCTCGCGCCGCATGGGGTTGCGTCCGATCGAAGCATCGCGCATTCTCGACCTCATGCATGCTACGAAGATCGACACGATGGAACGAGCCCTCCACGCCGTCGGACTCGAACTCGATTTTTCCGTGCGCCCGCGCGAAGACTGGGACGACACGCCCTACCGTTGAGCCGCACGATCGGGCGCCCTCCGTATGGGAGGCGCCCGTTCGTTTTGACGGCCTCAGACTTGCGTCAATCGACCTTGACCGTGTCGGCTTCGACCTTCACGTGCACCGCAGGAGCCTGCGCGTCGCGCAAGTTGATTTCGAGACGGTTGTAGGGCACTTCGATGCCCTCCTCGACAAAGCGCTGGTAAATCGCCTTCGAGATCGCCGTGCGAAGGCTCGCCGTCCCGTTGACGGGGTCCTTCACCCAGAAGCCGAGCTTGAGATTGATCCCCGAATCACCGAAGGACTCGAGATAGGACCAGCCCTTTCGGCCCGGAACGATGCGGGGACGCTCGCGCATGCCTTCTTCAAGCATGATGGCGAGCGCGCGGTCGATGTCGGCGTCGTAGGCGATCGATATCGAGATGTACTGCACGGCCGCCTCTTCCGTATAGGAATGATTCACCACGGGAGACGTCACGAAATTTTCGTTCGGCACGATGCACTCGATGCCGTCGTTGTTTCGAACAACCGTATAGCGAGTATTGATCTGCGTGACGCGCCCGCGAAAGCCGGCGGCTTCCACGAGATCCCCGATCTTGATCGAGCGGTCGATCAGAATGATGAACCCCGAGATGTAGTTCGAGGCGATCTTCTGCAGTCCGAAGCCAAGACCGACGCCCAAAGCACCGCCGAAGACGGAGAGCACCGTAAGGTCGATGCCCACCGCTCCGAGTCCGAAGACGACGGCGAGAATCATGAAAAAGACGTAAACCACCCGGGAGACCACGATCTTTAGGTTCGGCGTCCAACCCGACTTTTCGTCGATGAACCTTCTTGCGCAGTTGCCTAGGGCGTTGGCGACCGCGATCGTAAGACAGATCGTGATGAAGGCGAGAAGGAGCTTCCAGAGCGAGAGCCCGCCGCTTCCGATGGGAAGGCGAATCTCATCGAGCGTAAGGATGATGTCTCCGAGCACGCCGAAGAACTGCAGGATCACCAAGAGCCAGAAACCGTAGCTCAGATAGCGCCGCGCGGCGGGGGTGACGTGTTTTTCTCCGATGAGCGCCCCGAGACACGTGAGCAACACGAGCAAAATGCCGTAGGCGAACATCACGTTGTACGCGATTCGGCAAAGGAGCGCCTCTTCACCGATCTTCAGGGCGTTGAGGAGGATATAGGTGCCCAGCGACACCAGGCACCCCGTCACGAAGCTCATGCTCACGGCATGAACAATGTGCATGAGTCCGCGGCGCAGCTGGGCTTTGAAGGAGCGGTCCGAGGACTCTTTCGGCACAAGGAGCGTCGCGTAGGCGTTGATGCGGCGAGACAGCCACCAACCAAGCCCGTAGGCGACGAGAATCACGACGAGCTGCCCCAGGAAATTCTCCATCGTGATGTGTTCGAGATAGCTCTCGAGACGGGCGTAGCTGTCCTGGCCCAACATGGCTTCGGCCTGCACGATGGCGTCGGCCGCATTGACGGGGTCGCTCATGGCGTAGCCTCCGAAACGTTTTGACCCGTGCGGGTCGATGGAATCGATGAAAAAGCCCGAACACACATCTGCTGCGCGTCCGGGCCTTCGAGAAAAGGAACGGGTAGACCGGTCAAGCTTCAGGGTGCTTGGCGCGGACGCGTTCGATCAACTTCTCCGGACCGAGAGCGTCGTAGCACTCGAAAGGCTGGTGGATCCAGGGATTGTCCTCGAGATATTCGACATACCAGTCGGGCACGAGAACCGAATGGGCCTTGTACCAAAGGACCGCAACGCGGATTTCAGTGATGGCGGGATACCGTTCCTTCAGGTGGCGGACCACTTCGCGGATGGTCTTGCCGGAATCCACCATGTCGTCTACGAGGAGCACCTTGCCGCGCAGTTCCGAGACGCCCGTGATGCATTCGGCAATGTCGAGATCGCTCTGCACGGTGCCGGCCTTTTCGCGGTAGGAGCTCGTCGCGAGAATGGCAAGCGGCATGTCGTAAACGCGGCTGAAGAAGTCGCCCGGACGCATCCCGCCGCGCGAGAGACACAGAATGCTGTCGAACTGCCACCCCGACTCGGCGACTTTCGCCACGAGCCGTTCATTGAGATCGATGTATGCGTCCCAGGAATAATGTCTGTCGGCCATTTTTCTAGTATCGAATGAGAGAAAAAATTCGAAGCGGCGGTCCAAGCCGCCGCTTTAATCACTGTCAATGGAATCCGCTATTTTACGCGGCAAAGGGGTTCACGCGCAAAATCGTCTGCACACGGTCGGGCCCCGTGGAGACGACGGCGATCGGCGCGCCCGCCACTTCGGCGAGACGCGTGAGATAACGTTGGGCGCTCTCGGGGAGATCCTCCCACTTCTGAACGCCGAAAGTGCTTTCCTTCCACCCCGGGAATTCCTCGTAGATCGGTTCGCATTCGGCGACGGCGTCCGCGCCGGCGGGCATGATGTCGATCTTTTCGCCCTTGTAAAGATAGCCGACGCCGAGCTTGACGGTGTCCATGCCGTCGAGCACGTCGAGCTTCATGATCGCAAGGCCCGTGAGGCCGTTGATCTGCACGGCGCGGCGCAGAGCGGCGCCGTCGAACCAACCGCAGCGGCGGGGACGCCCCGTCACGGCGCCGAATTCGTTGCCCTTCTTGCGAAGGAGTTCGCCCGTTTCGTCAAAGAGTTCGGTCGGGAAGGGACCTTCGCCCACGCGGGTGCAGTAAGCCTTGGTGATGCCGAGAACGTAGTTGAGCTGATGGGGACCGACGCCCGCGCCCGCACAGGCGGACCCCGCCACCGTGTTCGAGCTCGTCACGAAGGGATACGTGCCGTGGTCGATGTCGAGCATCGAGCCCTGGGCGCCTTCAAAGAGGAAGGACTTGCCCGCGGCCATGTCGGCCTGCAGCGAAGCGCTCACGTCGCAGACCATCGGACGAAGACGTTCGGCATAGGCGAGCGTGTCGGCAATCACCTTTTCCGGATCGAGCGGCTCGGCGCCGAGGAACTTCTCGAGAACGAAGTTGTGCAGCTTCATCACCGTGCGGACCTGCTCGGCGAAGCGTTCGGGTTCGAAGAGATCGGCGACGCGCACCGTACGGCGGGCGACCTTGTCTTCATAGGCGGGACCGATGCCGCGGCCCGTCGTGCCGATCTTCTTGTTGCCGGCCGCCGCCTCGCGGGCGTGGTCGAGCGCAACGTGATAGGGCATGATGAGCGGAGCGTTCGCGGAAACGCGAAGGCGGGCTTCGACGTTGGGAACGCCGAGCGCGATCAATTCGTCGACTTCCTTGAAGAAGGCTTCGGGCGAGAGAACGACGCCGTTGCCGAGGTAGCACACGCTCGTCGCGTGCATGATGCCGGAAGGAATGAGGCGAAGGATGGTCTTCTTGCCGTTGATCACGAGCGTATGACCCGCATTGTGTCCGCCGTTGAAGCGAACCACGCCGGCGGCCTGCTCGGTGAGCCAGTCGACGATCTTACCCTTGCCTTCATCGCCCCACTGGGCGCCGACAACCACGACGTTCTTTGCCATTTGAGAGAATCCCTTATCGATAGGTTGGTCTCGAATCCGTTTCGAAAGAAGAGTTTCGGACGGACGTACAAAAGCCTTCCCTCACCACGTGCGGCGGGGAAGAACAAAAGCCGATTCCGCGCGCAAAAACTCCGCGCGCGAACGTCGGTTAGTGTATCAGCGTTTCCCCGCGATCGGCGGGAAACTCCGCGAAAATCAGCCGAGAACGTACCACACGAGACAAAGCCCGCAGCCGACGAGAACGCCCCCGAAACTGCGCAGTCCAGATTCGGGCTGCTCGACGAGTTCGCGCACGGCCCTGCGCCACGTCTCGGGAAAGAGAAGCGGCGAAACGCCTTCGAAAATGGCCATCCACCCGAAGGCGAGGATCAGGACGTCGGTCGTGTCGTACATCGTTCTCTCTCAAAAAAAAATTCGGGCGGCCTTTTCGTCGGGCCGCCCGTCGGCATCAGCGCTTGCTGTCCTTCATGTAGCCGAGGAAATCCGACGAGGGATCCATGACGAGGACGTCGGTCTTCTCGGAGAAACTCTGGCGATAGGCTTCGAGGTTGCGGTAAAAGCGCGCGAACTCCGGATCCTTCCCGAAAGCCTCCGCGTAGATGCGGGCGGCTTCGGCGTCACCTTCACCCTTCGTCTTCTGGGCGTCGCGGTACGCTTCAGCGAGGATCACTTCGCTCTGACGGTCGGCCGAGGCGCGGATGCGTTCGGCCTGCGCGCTCCCCTTGGAGCGCTCTTCGGCGGCCACGCGCTTGCGTTCCGCCTCCATGCGGCGATAGACCGACTCCGAAATTTCAGGCGTGAAATCGACGCGCTTCATGCGCACGTCGACGATGTCGATGCCGACGTCCTGCACGCGGGCCTGCAGCATCGTGGAGATTTCGCGCATCGCCACGTCGCGCTCGCTCGAAGTGATCTGATTGACCGTACGCTTGTTGACGGCCACGTTGAGAACGTCGCGCAGGAGCGCCGAGAGACGATCGGCCGCCGCCCGTTCGCTGCCCTGGAAAGACACCCAGTAGAGACGAGGATCGCTGATGCGCCACTTCACGAAAGTGTCGATCATGA
>ENA-OWRC01001368-OWRC01001368.1-human-gut-metagenome-genome-assembly--contig:-NODE-1368-length-24365-cov-5.538749_pt1 | contig 24365 bp, 25 predicted proteins | sample MGYA00248268_ERZ651895 | MGnify/ENA primary metagenome ERZ651895 (study PRJEB26924, sample SAMEA4378242) | human gut metagenome | biome: human gut; feature: human-associated habitat; material: faeces...
ATTTTCGGACAACGGAACAAAACAGTCCCGGCTTGATGCAATTTGCCAATCGTAACTCCCCAGAACCACCCTACACAGGGAAACTCATATCACCCACAAACCAGCATTTGTGATATGCGTAATTGCGCAAATAAGATTTCACATTATGTGCCAGCCCGGCACAGGAAAGAGGATTTAATATGTTATGGGATACGCATATGCACAGCCAGTTTTCCGGCGACAGTCACACACCGCAGGAAGATATGATCGCTGCTGCAAAACAAAAAAATTTAAAAGGAATCTGTTTTACAGACCATCTTGACATTGACTATCCGGACGAACCGGAGACATTTTTGCTGGATCTGCCGAATTATGTCTCTTCCGTGGATGCAATGCAGGAGAAATATAAGGAAGTTCTTCCGGTTCGACTCGGCATTGAACTTGGGTTACAGCCGCACCTTGCCGGCATCCACGCCGACATCCTGTCCCAGTATCCGTTTGATTTCGTGATCGGATCCTCTCACGTCATGCACGGTGTGGATCCATATTATCCGGCTTATTGGGAAAACCACTCGGAGGAGGAAGGCTACCGGGAATATTTTGAGTCGATCTTAGAGAACATCGCCGCATTTGATGGTTTTGACGTATACGGACACATCGACTATGTGGTGAGATACGGTCCAAATAAAAATGCCAATTATTCCTATCAGAAATATGCCGACATCATCGATGAGATCTTAAAGGCTCTCATTATCAAAGGAAAAGGAATCGAGATCAACACCGACGGTTTCAAATACGGACTCGGCCATCCGAACCCGGCCGAGGACATCATTAAGCGCTATCATGAACTCGGCGGAGAGATCATCACGATCGGTGCGGACGCACATCAGCCGGAGCATGTCGCATTTGATTTTGAAAAAGTTCCTTCTATCTTAAAAGAAGCCGGCTTTACGCATTATACGGTATTTAAGAACAGGAAACCGGAATTTATCCCGATTCCCTGACCGGAACTGCTGTTAGGATGCCGGGGCAAATAGTGCACTCAAGTTTATTAATTGGCAAATTGCACCAGCCGATATATTGTGAATGCACTATTTGCGCCCCAGCCTCCTGTCATTTTAACGTCTCACTGTGATTTAACACCGACGTACTATATAAAAACAGCACATCCTGATCTTTAAAATCAATATAGTTTCCAATCCGCTCCACGGGCAGATACCGGATATCCACCAGTGTGATCTTCGCATAATCTTCTGCCAGGAGTGGGGCGATGCTGCTTCCAAAGGAATCCCGGAACATGACCAGTTCCCGGTCTGTTTTCGCATTCGGATTTTCAATCGATATCAGGGATTTCGATCCTCCCAGAAAAATCTCATACATATCATTCCCCGTTGTTTTTTCCATGTCGTAAATCTTATTTTCCGCACGGTTTTCATAATCATACACGATACAGTTTTCAAGCACGTCATTATCCAGATAATACAGTGTATCAGGCTGTCCATGAAGTGCGAGCTGTCCATAATAGACACCGTAAAATGGATTTTCCAGTTCTTTTGTTTCGTATTCTGTCGCCGGATTTACCCCCATTGCCCCAGCGAGGTGCCGTGCCACATCCGTGATCTGTTCCTGCCGCCAGTGTGCATCTGTACGGTAATAGTCCGAAAGTTCAAGATCCCCAAATATGTCAATATACTGTGCATATTTCGTCCCATCTCTCATCTGCGCCGTCAGCATATCATAATCCATGGACGGATAACCATTTTCATCTGCCAGAAAATAACTTTTATCCGGCACGATCGCCAGATAGATATCTGTGTCTGTATCCGAAAGGTAACGATCATAGGCTTCCCCAAAACGCGTGACGGCATACTGCAGTGAATCCGCATGAAGCGGATATTCCATTTTGGCAATATAGCCATCTTTGATATAAAGTCCATGCTGGTCTCTCTGCCCCAGCACATACATGGAAAACGCTGTCTTTAATGCACGAAACTGCTCCCGTAACGGAAACTGGTCTTTTGCATACGACTCAAATCCACTCATAAAAGTACCATCTTTCATGTTTTCCACATTTATTTTCGGAAACTGTGCAAGTTTTCTGCGCTCTGAGACAGAAATCGTATCATCACTTTTCGCAATATTTCCTGTTAAGAATCCAAACAGGATCAGTGCCGTCACTCCAACAGTGATCCTGTCTTTTCGCTTTATTCCCATAATTGTCCTCAAAATCTGAAATATAAAAACGGATTGAATGACCCATCTACCAGAAATGCCACACAAAGAAGCAGTAACATTACCAGCAGGAGAATTTCTGCAATGTCAAGCGTCTGCTTTAAGCCTTTCTTTTTCTGCAATCTTCCATATAATCTCGCAGGAAGCGGCGTCGCCCCGATCACCGCAGTCAGGATGATCACTGCATAACTTTTCAGATAATACAGGTTCTCTGTCGTAACCGGTTTTATCTGTCCCCCGCCAAACATAGATACGATGCAATCCCAAAAATCCGCCACGGAGGATGCATCAAAAAGTACAAACCCGATCAGCACAAAAAACAGCACATACAGGTGTCCGATGATCTTATGTTTCTTCAAATAAGGCAAAAGCCACGTTTTCTCAATGAGCAAAAGCACCGCATACATCAGTCCCCACAGGATAAAATTCCATGCCGCCCCATGCCAGAATCCGGTTGCCATCCACACAAGAAAAATATTGAAGATCCACCGCACAGGTTTTACATGACTGCCACCAAGCGGGATGTAAAGATAATCCCGGAACCACGCGCCAAGTGAAATATGCCATCTGCGCCAGAATTCAGTAATGCTCGCAGAACAATAAGGATAGCGGAAGTTTTCCGGAAAATCAAATCCAAAAACGGCTCCCAGCCCGACCGCCATATCGCTGTACCCGGAAAAATCAAAGTAAATCTGAAGCATAAATGCTATCGCATACATCCAGAAAAATAAAACCGATTTTTCCTCCGAAGCCTGAAAATGACCGATCAGCTCCCCGAGCACATTTGCGATCAGTATCTTTTTTGACAGTCCGGTTACAAATCTTCGAATTCCATATGCACATTTTTCCACGCTGTGCATACGGTTTTCAAGCTGACTTCTGATATCCGAATAGCGCACGATCGGCCCTGCAACGAGCTGTGGAAACATTGCGACATAGGCAGCAAACATGAGCAGATTTTTCTGTGCCTGCACACTGCCCCGGTATACATCCACCGTATAGCTGATGACCTGAAATGTATAAAAGCTGATACCAAGCGGCATTGCGATACGAAGCAGCGGAATTTTCTGCCCTGTCAGCACATTGAGATTCTGTATGAAAAAATCGGCATATTTGCAATAGATGAGCGGAAAAATTTCCAATAAAACAGCAGCAGCCAAAAGAATTTTTGACTGCCGTTTATTCTGACATGTACCGATCAGACGGGCAGACAGATAACCAGCTAAGATGACTGCTGCCATCACCGGCAGGTATTTCGGTTCTCCCCATCCATAAAAGATCAGACTCCCAAAAAGAAGCACTGTATTTTTCATCCGCCCCGGAGCCAGAAAATAAACCAGCACCATACACGGAAGAAAATAAATCAAAAACGTGATACTTGAAAATAACATTTATACGATCCCGTCCTCACTGATGACTTTCGCGTTTTCATAAGTCTGCGTGAGTTTGTCTTTAAACGTGTTTACCAGTTCTTCATTTCCAAAAACAGATACCAGATAATCATCCACCGAAATTACAACCAGCTTGTCCGGAAATCCACACATCCACTGTCTGCCCATCACATTTTCCTTGAGGTCTGCCGCTACGCTCTTTACATCATCTGCATTTTTCAGATGATAGGCACCGCAGGTAAATGTGTTCGCATTCATCATGTGCATGATGGAAGCCGCATTATCGATCTTTTCCGCATCCGCCGCCGGAAAGCCAAGCATGCGGTCTAATTCATCCGCATCCGTGATCCCAAATGTCCCCGGCGCATCCTCTGTCATATTTTCTTCCGTCATATCTCCGCCTGCGATGGCGAATTTCTCGTCTTCTTCGTAGCTGTTCCAGACTGTGGTAAGAAGCTCTTTGGCATCTTTGATCTCTGTCTTTTCTGATGAATCCCTGCTGTCTGTTTTATTTCCACAGGCAGCAAGTGACATTGCAAGAAAAATTGAAAACAATAGTATTATAAATTTTTTCATGTTCGTCTCCATTTTTGTTTTGTTTGGTTTGGTTTTATTTTTCTCATCGTATCATGTTTTATACCGGGTGGAAAGAGAATATTCCATTTTCTTTAATATCTTCTCACGATCCGATCAACACATTTTTTTCTTCAAATGCAAATCCATAATGTCTGATCTTCTCTTTTGGTATTCCCCGTGCCAACAGTTCGGCATCATAATTTTTTTCTTTGATCTGCACTAGTGCTGACTGTACTGTTTTCTTCAAGTGTCTGCTCTTTTTTATTATTTTTTACCTTAAACTCCAATATAATTGCTGGTATTTTTGTTTTTTCCCGCTCTTTCGGAACCATCATGACATCATATCTGCCAAAGCCGCTTTCCCGGTTTGACCTGATTTCATAGATATCTGTCTGGTCTGCTATTAGTCCAAGCACAAATCCATGATAAAATCTTTCCGGTTCCTGATTTCCAGCGCCTTCACTTCCGACATCAAAATAACTAAACGTTGCAAGCGTAATCTTATTCATACAATAATTCATTGCATCCACATCCTCAACCTTTAAATAACCACCTGCTACCAGAAGACTCCATACCGCGCTTTCATCCTGTGCAAGATGGCTGAACACGATCTGTTCATCAAAATTAACTTCAATCGTCTTTCCGTTTAAAAGACTTTCCATCTGTATCTTCATATCTGCCGATGCTCATTCTCTGTAAAACATTCCTGTTCATTTAGATAGCGGTTTTGTCTATAAACATCCACAATAATATTTTTTATCTTTTGAACAGCATCTTTGTAATTGTTCTGTTTTACATCCGCAAAGCTGACAAAAATAACCCGATGTGTTCCCTGCAGTATGCGGTATTTTTCACTTTCCCACCACTGCCTTATAAAATCTGTTTTATCAATATAAAAATAATGGTTCTTTCTTAAAGATACAAAATCCTGCTTTCCAATACTGATGATTCTGCTCATATTTTACCTATACTTTCCTGTTTATCGTGTAATTATCTTTACACGTTTTTGACGTTCTCTGCTGCCTGATCATATTGTATCTATCTTTTGATCAGTTTGAAAGGATTTTCATTTTCTGTAAGTTTTCTTAAAATGATCAATAATCAATTCGGAAATAATCAAGATACGCTTTATATCTGTCCTGTGCCGTAAGACAGGTATCTGTCAGATATCCTTTTTCATTGTCCCATTCTTTCAGCCCCCGATAGTAGAACATTTTTAAATCATCTTCGATAATAAATGGAACAATATTATATTTCAGACACTCTTTAAACATGATCAGTCTGCCGACACGTCCGTTGCCATCCTGAAACGGATGAATTCTTTCAAACTTCACATGAAAATCCAAAATATCTTCCAAAGACTTTTCTTCTTTCGCATTATATTCTGCCAGCAATTTTTTTATCTTACCGGATACCTGCTCCGGTAATGTAGTCTCCATACCCCCGACCTCATTTGGCATCTTTTTATAATCTCCAACAGCAAACCAGTCTTTTCTGGAATCACTGGTTCCATTTTTTAAAGTCAGATGGAGCAGCTTTAACAATTTCTCTGTCAATACCATACAGGCATCATCAATTATCATATCAATGCACCGAAAATGGTTTGCAGTTTCAATCACGTCATCCACGTTAAGAACTTCATTTTCAACACCGATGGTATTGGTTTCAAAAATATATCTTGTCTGATCGTGCGTCAGACGGCTTCCTTCCATATGATTTGAATTATAGGTTAAATCGATCTGTGTTTTATGATAGATACCGCCTTGATACTTATCTGTTTTTTCTTCTCTCAGAATATCTAACAGTGTTTTGGACTGCCGTTTTTCCTGATTTTTTCGCACTCTGTTTTCCTCCGTTCACTTTCTAGATTATTTAATTATAGCACATTACCGGTGGCAAATTCATTTTTGTCTATAAAAACGCAGAAAATCATATAAAAACACACCTGAATAAAAAATGACACATTTATCCATGTACCCATATTCTTTATACTAGTATGATAGAAGCGGACATATAGATTCAAGAATGGAGGGTGTATTTTTATGAAAACCTACGAACGACCACAAGTATTTTGTCAGGAAGATTTATGCGAAGGCTGTCCGGCAGACAACGGTTCTTTCTGCACACTGACCAAGGGATATACAACCGGTGATAAAGACTACCGTCCTACCTGGGAACGCAATGGCGAGAGTCCGGATAAAATAACATGGATAAAAAGACCTCCCAGAAAGGATTTTTCTTTTCCTTTCTGGAAGGTCTTTTAAAATTGTCAAAGAAAGATAAATATCTCTTCCCTTTTCTATATATTGTCTCTTATTTAAAATAAGCCACACCGGACTCAAAGATCTTCAGATCCTGTTCTCCGTAAATGTTCATTGCCACGCTTCTGTCACGTCTCTCGGAATGAGCCATCTTGCCGAGCACACGTCCATCCGGGCTTGTGATACCCTCGATGGAACAGTAGGAACCATTGACGTTCCACTCTTCGTCCATGGTCGGAACACCTGCCTCATTGACGTACTGTGTTGCAACCTGACCGTTTGCAAACAGTTTATCAAGCCATTCTTTCGGTGCAACAAAGCGTCCCTCTCCGTGGGATGCCGGGTTGCAGTAAACTTTTCCAAGTTCCGCCTGTGCTAACCACGGGGACTTGTCGGTGACAACTTTTGTGTATACCATCTTGCTGATATGGCGTCCGATCGTGTTGTAGGTCAGTGTCGGGGAATCTGCTGCCTGCGGGCGGATTTCGCCGTAAGGTACCAGTCCTAATTTGATCAGTGCCTGGAATCCGTTACAGATACCAAGGGCTAAACCGTCTCTCTCATTTAACAGTTTCATAACTGCCTCTGTCATCTTTGCGTTGCGGAATGCGGTTGCAAAGAATTTTGCAGATCCTTCCGGCTCATCACCGGCGGAGAATCCACCCGGGAACATGATGATCTGTGCCTGGTCGATTGCCTTGGTAAATTCATCTACGGACTCACGGATGTCCTCAGCATTTAAGTTTTTAAATACTTTTACGATCGTATCCGCACCTGCGCGCTCAAACGCTTTTGCACTGTCGTACTCGCAGTTAGTTCCCGGGAATACCGGAATAAATACGGTCGGTCTTGCCACTTTATGTTTGCATACATAAACAGAATCTGCATGATAAAGATCTGTCTTTACTTCCTCTTTATCTTCGGTTGCACGAGTCGGGAATACTTTCTCCAATGTGCCTGTCCATGCGTTCAATGCCTCATCGATCGCAAGTTTCATATCGCCACAGATAAATGCTGCTTCCTCATTGACAGCACCTGCTCTCTTTACGTTTGCAGATAAACCTGCATTGTGCAGTGCCTCGTAAACTTCTGCAGTCTTGCCTGCCGGAACTTCTGCCACGATATTACCAAAGCCCGGAGCAAACAGTGTATCAGTTGTCACATCGGTATCTACTGTCACGCCAAGTTTGTTACCGAATGCCATCTTTGCAAGTGCTGCTGCAAGACCTTTTCCGTCAAGCGCATATGCGGAAACGATCGCACCTTTCTGGATCAATGCATGAACCGCATCATAAAGTTTCATGACCTGTGCGTAAACCGGCACGTCATATTCATCTTTGTCGATCGTAAAGTATAACAGTTCATTTCCTGCTGCCTTTAACTCCGGTGTGATGATATCCTGCTCTTTTGCCACATCCACTGCAAAGGAAACCAGTGTCGGCGGTACATCAATATCATTAAACGTTCCTGACATGGAATCTTTTCCACCGATAGATGGAAGTCCAAAACCGATCTGTGCATTGTAAGCTCCGAGAAGTGCTGCAAATGGCTGGCTCCAGCGCTTCGGATCCTCGTTCATTCTGCGGAAGTATTCCTGGAATGTAAAACGGATCTTTTTATAATCACCACCTGCGGTCACGATTCTTGATAAGGACTCTAATACCGCATAGATCGCACCGTGGTACGGGCTCCAGCTTGCTAAATACGGATCAAAACCATATGCCATCATGGTTACGGTATCACATTTTCCATGTGCAACCGGAAGTTTTGCAACCATGGACTGTGACTCTGTGAGCTGGTATTTTCCACCGAATGGCATGAAAACGCTTCCTGCTCCGATAGAACCGTCAAACATCTCCACAAGACCTTTCTGGGAGCAGACATTTAAGTCTGCAAGTTCTGCAAGCCATGCCGCTTTCATATCATTCTTTGCAACCGCATCTGCAACTTTTGGTGTAGAGATCTTATTTAAGTAATTATCCTCCGGTACCGGCATATCCACTGCAACGTTGGTCTCCTGATGCGCACCGTTGGTGTCTAAGAAGGCACGGGAGATATTTACGATCTCTTTTCCTCTCCACTCTAAAACAAGTCTCGGCTTCTCCGTTACAACGGCAACTTCCACTGCCTCTAAGTTTTCCTCTGCTGCGTAGCCTAAGAAGGTCTTGACATCCGAAGGAGATACCACAACTGCCATACGCTCCTGGGATTCTGAGATTGCAAGTTCTGTTCCGTCTAATCCGGCATATTTCTTCGGCACTTTGTCAAGCTGTACGCGAAGTCCGTCTGCAAGCTCACCGATTGCTACAGACACACCGCCCGCACCGAAATCGTTGCATTTTTTGATGATATGGGCAACTTCCTCACGGCGGAACAGGCGCTGGATCTTGCGTTCTGTCGGCGGGTTACCTTTCTGTACCTCGGCACCGCAGACTGCTGTGGACTCTGTGTTGTGCGCTTTTGAAGAACCTGTGGCACCACCGATACCGTCACGTCCGGTTCTTCCTCCAAGTAAAATGATGATGTCACCCGGATCAGAGGTCAGTCTCTGTACGGCACGTCTTGGAGCAGCACCCATGACCGCACCGATCTCCATACGTTTTGCCACATAGTTTGGATGGTAAACTTCTTTGACGTATCCGGTTGCAAGACCGATCTGGTTACCGTAAGAGCTGTATCCGTGTGCAGCTTCTCTCACCAGTTTTTTCTGTGGAAGTTTTCCGGAGATCGTCTCGGAAACAGGAACCGTCGGATCTGCGGCACCGGTCACACGCATTGCCTGATATACATAGGTACGTCCTGACAACGGATCACGGATCGCACCGCCGAGACAGGTAGCGGCACCACCAAACGGCTCGATCTCGGTCGGATGGTTGTGTGTTTCATTTTTGAAATTAACCAGCCACTCCTCTGTCTTTCCGTCTACTTCTACCGGAACAACGATGGAACATGCATTGATCTCATCGGACTCTTCCTGATCCTGCAATTTTCCTTCTTTTTTCAGACGTTTCATTGCCATCAGGGCAAGATCCATCAGACATACAAACTTATCACTGCGTCCTGCATACAGGTTCTTGTGGGTATTTAAGTAATCCTCATAAGTCTCTTTCATCGGCGCGCAGTAATAGCCATCGTCAAATGCTACGTTCTTAAGCTCTGTGGAAAATGTGGTATGGCGGCAGTGATCGGACCAGTAGGTATCTAATACACGGATCTCTGTCATGGACGGATCACGGTTTTCGTCATTTTTAAAGTAATTCTGGATATGTAAAAAGTCTTTGAATGTCATCGCAAGATTCAATGAATCGTATAACTCTTTTAACTTAGCCTCCGGCGTATCACGAAAACCGTCAAAGATCTTAACATCCTCCGGCTCCGGGAAACTCTGCACTAAAGTCTCAGGTTTCTCTAAGCCTGTCTCTCTGGAATCGACCGGGTTGATGCAGTGTTTTTTGATTGCTGCAAACTCTTCGTCACTGATTGTTCCCTCGATCGCATAAGTCACTGCGGTGCGGATGATCGGCTCTTCCTCTTCATTTAATAATTTCACGCACTGTTCTGCAGAATCTGCTCTCTGGTCAAACTGTCCCGGTAAGAACTCTACGGAAAATGTTCTTGCTCCGTTTAAATCAAACTCTTCCTCATAAATATCGTCTACCGGCGGTTCGGAAAAAACGGTTACTAAGGCTTTTTTATAAGTTTCCCCGGAAATATTTTCAATATCATAACGGATCAGCTCGCGCACCTTCGTCACACCACTGATTCCAAGATAACTTCTGATTTCAGACTGCAATTCTTTTGCCCGGACTGCATATTCCGGTTTCTTCTCAACATATACACGTTTTACACTGCTCATGTGGTAACCTCCATTCTCAGTTTCCATTTGTCTTTTCAAAGTATAACATAGGTTATAAAATAAGCATAATTAATATATTTAATCTTATTTATTAATTTTATTAATATTTCTATAAATAATAGAATGCACACTCTGCGAGCATTTTATTGTCATGAATTATATCTGCTTTGTTGCAGACATGTTCTTATTTTTACTCCTGAATCATTTTCTTTCATTGGGAAATGCTTTCACGCATCCCCATTATCAGTCTTTATTGACAGATTTATAAGCACGTCTTATAATCATGATAGTTATTTTTATTAACATTCTTCATTCAAATGATATGCGGCCAGCCCGCAGAAAGAGGACTTCATGGATATCAATTACGAATTATATAAAGTGTTTTATTATGTGGCAACATCCTTAAGTTTTTCCGAGGCAAGCAAGCAGCTTTTTATTTCCCAGTCCGCGGTCAGCCAGTCGATCAAAACGCTTGAGAAAAAGTTAGACCAGCCGCTTTTCATCCGCAGCACGAAAAAAGTACAGCTCACTCCTGCCGGAAAAGTATTATTAAAACACATCGAACCGGCAATGAACCTGATTCAGCGCGGTGAAAGCCAGCTTTTAGACTCCGGCAGTCTCGGACTCGGTCAGCTTCACATCGGTGCAAGCGACACCATCTGCCGTTACTTTTTAGTACCTTATTTAAAACAGTTCCACAAAAAGTTCCCAAACGTGCCGATCAAGGTGACGAACGCGACATCCCTTAGCTGCGTGGATCTCCTCGATCAGGGAAAAGTCGATCTGATCGTGACCAACTTTCCGAACTCGAACCTGAATCACTCCTACATTCAGAAGACCGTCTGCAATTTTACCGACGTATTCATTGCAAACCCGGCATATTTTAACCTGAAACAGCAGGAGATCCCGTTTGAGGAACTGAAACAGTACCCAATCCTCATGCTCGACCGCAAAAGTACGACGAGCCAGTTCCTGCACAACCTGTTTTTACAGCATCAGCTTGAGCTGATCCCGCAGATCGAACTTAGCAGTAACGACCTTCTGATCGACCTTGCGCGCATCGGTCTTGGTATCGCATTTATACCGGATTACTGTTTAAGCCGGGAATCCAAAGATCTGTTTATCGTAAAAACAAAGGAAAAACTGCCATCGAGACAGATGGTCGCAGCCATCAACCCGACGCTCCCGGTTTCACAGTCCACCGAGGAATTCTTAAAACTGCTGCCTACGATCTGACACAGACTTAAGAACGGTTCCAGAATTCTTCTAAATACTTTTCCACCGTATCTATCCTGCATACCGTCTGCCTTTCCCATTCTCTTGGGAACAGCGCACGGTATTCACTCTGCAGGAAACGCTCATCTAAAAGTTCTATGACTCCGACATCCTCCACCGTCCGTATCACTCTTCCTGCCGCCTGTAACACCTTGTTCATTCCCGGATACCGGTAGGCATAATCAAATCCGGCACCAAGCCGTTTTTCAAAATATCCCATCAGGATCTCCCGCTCATTGCTGATCTGCGGCAGTCCCGTGCCGACGACAATCGCACCGATCAGCTGTTCATTTTTCAGGTCGATCCCTTCCCCGAAAATACCGCCCATCACACAAAATGCAGCCAGCGATCCTTTCCGCTCTCCCGATAATTCTTCCGAAAATGCCTGTAAAAAAGACTCTCTTTCTTCTTCTTTCATCCCAGGCTGCTGAATCAACGTTTCCGTTTCACAGGATGGATCTGACTGGCATTTTTCCAGAAAGACATCGCAGACCTGCTCCATCATTTTGTAGGATGGAAAAAACACCATATAATTTCCTTTTTTTGCATCTGTCGTCTTTTTTACATAGGAAGCGATCCGCTCAAACTCCCCTGCACTTCGTCTGGTATACTTGCTGCTCACATCATTTCCGAGCAGCAGCAATTTCTGTTCTTCCCGGAATGCCGTCTTTGCGTAAACTGCATAATTATCCGTTTCAGTCGAGAGCAGGCTCTTATAATAGCCCACCGGAAGCAGCGTCGCGGAAAAGAAAATAGTTGCATTCCCTTTGTTGATACGCTCCTGCAGGTTTTTCGACGGATCCACACAGTATAATTTGAGTTTAAAGCGTCCATCCTGCTCGTGTTCCGCATAAACGACATAGCGGTCATCCAGCAGTTCATAAATATTCAAAAAATTGCGCAGATTCAGATAAAACTCACTTAAATCTTTCCGTTCCGGGAACTCCGGTGCTTTCTGTAAAAATTCATCGAGATCCGACGCCACGTTCATTAAATCAAACGCAAAATTTCCAATTGATTCATAGATCACATATTTCTCACACTCACGCTTATAGGAGAGCAGTACGCGGTTACATTTTTCCAGTTCCCGCATCAGTTTTGCCTGACCATATTTCTTTAAAATCTTCTTTGCCAAAAGAAAATCTTCCTTATATATAATGGCACTGTACATCTCCCGGCTCCGCTCGACCAGATTGTGCGCCTCATCCACCAGAAAAATGTAATCTCCTGTGGTACCATCTGCAAAAAAACGTTTCAGATAGACATTCGGGTCAAATACATAATTGTAATCACAGATGATATCATCCACCCATGTCGCCGTATCCAGACACATTTCAAACGGACAGACATTGTATTCCTTCGCCTGTTCTAAGATCACCTCTCTCGTGATCATATCTTCCTTTTGCAGCAACGAAAAAACTGCATCGTTGACCCTGTCGTAATGCCCTTTTGCGTATGGACAGTTGACAGGATTGCACTCCATCTCCTCACACAGGCACAGCTTTTCTTTTGCCGTGATTGTAAGCACTTTTGCCTGATATCCGTTTTTACGCAGAAGTTCAAATGCTTCCCGCGCCACCGTCCCTGTGATCGTCTTTGCCGTCAGATAAAAGATCTTGTCCGCTAAATCCTCCCCAACCGCCTTGACCGCCGGAAACACGGTCGATATTGTCTTTCCTGCTCCGGTCGGCGCCTGGATAAAAAGATTCTTCTTTCTGCTGATCGTGCGGTACACACCGGCTGCTAATTCCTTCTGCCCTTCCCGGTAGGAAAATGGAAACTGCAGCGGTTTGATGGATGCCTGACGCAGTTTTTTCCATGCGAACTGAAAATCAGCCCATTTTTTGTACTCGGTGATCAGCTTCTCAAACCAGACCGCAAGTTCCTCAAACGTGTAATCATAATGAAAATACCGGATATCCTCGGTATCTAAATTACAGTACGTCATCTGCACTGAAATAGTGGCAAGATCATGCTGCAGGGCATAGATATAGGCATAACACATCGCCTGTGCACGGTGTACACCGACCGCATCGTCTAACAGATCAAGTTTCATGTACATGCCCTTAATCTCGTCGATCGTGACTTTGCAGTCTTCTGGCATCGTCATGTGATTAAAATTATCCGCAAATGTGATCTCTTCCTCCGCGCTCTCGATCAGAATCCCGTCCGCACGTCCCTCGATCACAAGCTGGTACTCGTCTTCCTCGATTGCAATTTTCAGTGGAACCTCCGCATGGTAATTGCTGCCCATCCGCTTCTGGATCTTTCTGTGGATCCTTCCCCCGGCAAGCATCGCCTCCGCAGAAGCACCGCGTCCATGGCGGTTGTCGATATCGCCCTCCCGCAGGATAAATTCGACCAGATCACGGACCGATATTTTTATGACACCTTTTTCGTTCTTTTCAATCTTTTTGCTCATATATGGATTATAGCACAAAAAAGACTGATTCCACATACCTTTCCAGATATATAAATCAGTCTTTTCATCTATCCCTTTATCTTCTGTTATACATCGTCCCATAAATCATGATCTATGGGCAGCATCTCTGCTTCAGGCTATTGCATATTTTCCAACAACCTGTTCAAAACGTGCATCCTTTTCGCCATACTTGATCGTAAGTTCCTTGCAAACACCTAAATAAAGCATTCCAAGCAAAGATTTTGCATCAATGACTGCTCTGCTGTAACATACATCAATTTCAAAATCACATTTTCCGGCAGCATTCACAAAATCCTTTACTTCCTCTGTGTCAGATAATTTGATTTTTCTTTCAATCATTCGACTCATTCCTTCCTACATCGAAAACAAAAAACATTATTTTTTCTTATCAGTTTGCTGATTATTGCACATTTTTTTTCATTTGTCAATTTATGAAAAATCCCTGATATTCCTTGATTTATCAGCAAAATGACAATATTGGATTTTATTTCGACACGGTATGACAAATTTTTAACATGTATTTTTCTCTTTTGTAAAAAATGCATATTTATACTTGTGCAAAAATACATGATTTACCCTTTTTTTTACCTTTATTTTTAAATTCTTCACAATTTTTTTCAATCGGTTGCGCATCCATATTTTCCATAGATCATTAGAAAATCCTTCTTATCGCCAGAATTTCGCGGTAGGTGACAGGCGACGTGTACTTGATGCCGGTACTTGGAGAACTTGCATGAAGCAGCGTATTATTTCCTGCATAAATTCCCACATGTCCGCTGTAACATACGATATCTCCAGGCTGTATCGCGTCTAAGCTGACACCATATCCAACACTGCGCAGTGCACTTGAAGAATGGGGCAGACTGATTCCAAACGCCTGATATACGCTCATCACAAATCCGGAACAGTCCGCTCCGTTTGTCAGGCTGCTGCCACCATAAACATAGGGATTTCCCACAAACTGAGCTGCATAGTTCACGACTGCCTGTCCATTGGAAACTGTTTGCGGTTTCGCTGTTGTATTACTGCCGAATGAACTGCTGCTTTGCCCCTGACTGCTTCCCTGTACTTTGTCATTTTTTTGTTGCGCCTGTTGCGCATTTTGTGTCTGCTGCCGTGCCATTGCTTTTGCCGCTTCTTCCTGTGTCTTTCTCGCTGCTTCCGCTGCCTCTCTCTCTTCCTCTTCGCGTGCTTTTCTTGCCGCTTCCGCCGCGGCTGCTGCCGCCTGGCGCTCCGCCTCCTCTCGCTCTAATCTCTCTTTCTCTTCCTCCTTCGACTCTGCCACGCGAAACTCCGTCCGGACCGTCACATAATCTCCCGAAACATATCCTAAGCCTTCCTCCGTCGACACACGGTACCACCCGTACTCATCCAGCGCATCATAGACGACCACATCCTCGCCCTCCGGCAGCATGGTAAGCACGGATGCCTCAGTTCCCGGTTCGGTACGCACAAACAACGTCGTAGTCGTTACCGTCGCATATCGTGTGCTGACACCCCGCGCCAGATCCTCATCCCCGACCTTTACATATTCCGCTTTCACATAAGCGTTTTCCACCGAACCTGAACTGACCAGATACCATTCCTCTCCTGCCTCATCCAAAACTGTTTCCAACACCGTTGCCGCACTGTTATTGTACAGCTTTCCGAGTGCCTCACTTTCCACGGAAGGTTCCGCGCGTAAATTCACATAATTTAACACGGATGCGATACCGATATCAGCATATTCAGATGTACTCTGCGGTGATTCACGTTCTTCGATGTCTGCTTGGTCATTCCCAGCAGCATCATTGTCTGTATTTTTTTCCTGTACTTCCAGTTTCATGCGTTCTTCATTCAGCGCACACAGATCCCATGCCACATCTTCATACACCACACTTCCATACCCTGCCGCATACACCACGCTGCCATGTCCTGCTGCAATCACTCCTGCCAGTAAAAATGCTACGATCTTGTTTCTTTTTTTCATTATGTAGAAATCCTCCATTTACAGATATTTACTTTTTGTTAAGTAAATATTACATATTTATTTCATTTTGACGTATCTGCATTGTAACAGAGGATGATGTGCGATTCTACAAGTAGATATTTCCAGTTTCTATGGCAGGGGTTATGTGGAAGGGTTCGGGTGTTAAAAAATAAAAACCACCTTTTGACACCCGAACCCTTTCACACAAAAACCCGCGCATCCAAAACGGTATGTTACGTTTTAGATGCGCGGGTTTCAGGTAATATATTAATTTATGTACATTTTATGCAAATGGATTCTCTGTCGGATATGGCAGGGATGCAGGCTGATTGTAGTTAATATCTTCCATCGGAACGCCAAGATATTTGAATACTTCAAACAGTGCTTTTCCGTAATGTCCGAATGCAACTGCTCCGTGATGCGGATAGTTTTTCTCAATCAGTACATGGCGGTAGAATCTTCCCATCTCAGGAATTGCAAATACACCGATGGAACCGAAGGAACGTGTTGCTACCGGAAGTACTTCGCCCTGTGCCACGTATGCGCGGATCTTATTGTCGGATGTAGACTGCAGACGGTAGAATGTGATATCGCCTGGTGCAATGTCTCCCTCTAAAGTACCGTTTGTCACTTCGACCGGAAGGCTTCTTGCCATGATCATCTGGTACTTCATCTCACAGCTTGCAAGTTTCTTAGAGCAGGTATTTCCACAGTGGAATCCCATGAATGTATCAGTATGTTTGTAATCAAATTTTCCTTTGATGGACTCTTCATACATATCTTTCGGTACAGAGTTGTTGATGTCAAGTAAAGTTACTGCATCCTGGCTCACGCAGGTTCCGATGAACTCACTCAGTGTTCCGTAGATATCAACCTCACAGGAAACCGGGATTCCGCGTCCGGTCAGACGGCTGTTTACATAGCATGGTACAAATCCAAACTGTGTCTGGAATGCTGGCCAGCATTTTCCGGCGATGGCTACATATTTGCGGTAACCTCTGTGCTCCTCTACCCAGTCGGTCAGTGTCAGCTCATACTGTGCAAGTTTTGCAAGAATCTCCGGTTTTTTATTTCCGGTGCCAAGCTCTTTTTCCATATCTGCAACAACTTCCGGGATACGCGCATCTCCTGCATGTTTGTTAAATGCCTCAAATAAATCTAACTCAGAGTTCTCCTCAATTTCAACACCAAGGTTGTATAACTGCTGGATCGGAGCATTACATGCAAGGAAGTTTAACGGTCTTGGTCCGAAAGAAATGATCTTTAACTCGGATAATCCAATAACAGTTCTTGCAATCGGCAGGAAATCATGGATCATATCTGCACAGTCTGCTGCGTCACCTACCGGATATTCCGGAATATATGCATGTACATTTCTTAATTTTAAGTTGTAGCTTGCATTTAACATACCACAGTATGCATCACCACGTCCCTGGATCAGGTTGTCCTGTGTTTCCTCTGCTGCTGCAACAAACATCTTCGGTCCCTCGAAATGTTTTGCAAGCAGTGTCTCGGAGATCTCCGGTCCAAAGTTACCAAGATATACGCAGAGTGCGTTACATCCTGCTTTCTTGATGTCCTCTAATGCCTGTACCATGTGGATCTCGCTCTCCACGATACAGATCGGGCACTCATAGATATCTGCTGCACCGTATTTATCTGTGTAGGCCTTTACCAATGCCTCTCTTCTGTTTACAGATAATGACTCCGGGAAGCAGTCACGGCTGACTGCCACGATACCAACTTTTACTTCTGGAATGTTATTCATTTTGTTTTCCTCCGCTTTCTTTTTTTCTGTACATACTTCATTTTTTCTATAAAAATTTATTCTCTGACATTTAAATTTTTGCCGATGAGTCCGATATGACTTCCCTCCGGCAGCCCGCCCTCGGCATGACCGATGAGCCATTTATTCTTTGCTGTAAGAAGTGCATCCTCCCCGCCGGCGTGTGCCTCATCCAACGGATAATTGGTGCCCTTCGGCAGAATGACTGCCACCTGGAATCCTGCATCGTCCACATGACATGGTGCATAATGCAGTGTGGTCGCATACACCTCCACGGCTGTTCCTGCCGGGATGCGGAATGCTTCCATTTTCGATGTCTCATAGGTAAAATCATCTGTCACATCTGCCTCTGAACCTAATATTAAGACCGCATCGGTTGCCACAAGATTGATCTCTGAGCTGCGGTGATATTCCACTGCATTTAAAAGCACATTGTGTCCATTACAGTATCCGATCTGAATCGGCAGTTCTCCGTAAAAGACTTTCTCAATCTCCTTTGCCACCGGCAATGCCTCTAATTCTGCGATCGACGGCTCGTAAACTACATCGGATGGAACCGGCGTCTTTTTCATTGCCTCCGTCAATGCTGAAAAATCAATATTCCGGATTACTTTTCCATATTTGCGAAAACGTGCATCCGTAACTTCGTAAATCTGCATGTCCTATTCCCTCTTTTCTTATCTTCTATCTCATTTGCCCTGCAGGTTTTCTTTCCTGCATAAGCAAATTTTTTCTGGTAGCCGGCTGTTACTATTCAAAACAGTCAGGAACAATACCCTTTCCTGTCCGTCAGATGATCTTGTCAAACAGATCTTTGCATGCCGGATAAATATTTTTAAACTGCTGGTAGCGTGCCTCATATTTTGCAGCAAGTTCAGGATCCGGCTCCACCGTATCGACCACTTTTACGATTGCGGCTGCTGCAGATTCCACATCTTTGTACTCACCACATGCAACGGCTGCAAGCATTGCGCCTCCTAAAGATGGTCCCTCTTCCGTCTCAAGTACATCTACTTTGATATTTAATACATTTGCAATGATCTTTTTCCAGAGAGGACTCTTTGCCCCACCTCCGCAGATCTTAGTGCGCTCGATTGGAATACCAAGTGTTTTTGCAACTTCAAAGGAATCACGCAGTGCAAATGCAACACCTTCTAACACTGCCTGGGTCATATCCGCTCTTGTCGTATCCATCGTCATGCCAATAAAAGTGGCCCTCGCATTCGGGTTATTGTACGGGGAACGCTCCCCCATCAGATACGGCAGATAGTATACATGGTTTTCGCCAAGTTTTGTGATCGCTTCCTGCTCTTTTTTGTAATCTTTGGTTCCGATGATCTCATCCATCCACCATTTGTTACAGGACGCTGCGGATAACATACATCCCATCAGATGATAAGCTCCATTTGCATCACAGAATGCATGTAGTGCATTGTGCTTATCCACACCAAATTTTGCAGAAGAAATAAAGATCGTTCCACTTGTTCCAAGTGAAATGTTGCATTTTCCATCTCCGACAGTTCCGGTTGCAACTGCAGCTGCTGCATTATCTCCCGCACCGGCTGCCACCTTCACATTCTCAGATAAGCCCAGTTCTTTTGCAATCTCCGGTAAGACCGTACCGACACATTCATAGCTCTCATATAACTTCGGCAGCATGTCGGTCGTAATGCCGCAGATTTCACACATTTCTTTCGACCAGCATCGGTTCTTCACATCCAAAAGCAGCATACCGGACGCATCCGAAACATCCGTACAGTGCTCTCCGGTCAGCTTATATGCAAGATAATCTTTTGGCAGCATGATCTTTTTGATCCTTGCAAAATTCTCCGGCTCTTTGTTTTTTACCCAGAGAATCTTTGGTGCGGTAAAACCGGTAAATGAAATATTTGCCGTATATTCTGACAATGTTTCTTTGCCGATCTCATTATTTAAGTAATCGCACTCCTCTGTTGTCCTGCCATCATTCCACAGTATCGCCGGTCTTATCACCTCATCCTTGTCATCAAGAATTACCAGTCCATGCATCTGACCGCCAAAACTGATTCCGGCAACTTCTTCTTTCGGAAAACCTTCCAAAAGTTCTTTTAACCCCTGCATCGTCTCTTTGTACCAGTCTTCCGGTTTCTGTTCCGACCAGCCCGGATTCGGGAAATAAAGAGGATACTCTCTTGATACAATATTTTTTACATTTCCGGCTGCATCCATTAAAAGCAGCTTCACGGAAGATGTTCCAAGATCAATTCCTATGTACAACATACCGCTCTCCTTTTTACAAATCACTTCATTGTGTGCTCGTGCACGTTTTATTTATCATACATCCGGGATGACCATTTTGCAATATACTTTTTGTACATTTTTTCATATTTATTTTTGTTTACATTTACTTATACGTTCATTTTTCACATTATTTCAGGCATCTGCACTTCCATCCGATTCGTAGAACACTTCTTTTTCCTGTTCCCATCTATGTGCACATGCACACAAGTTGACAATGTATTGTTTTTTATGTTATCTTTATTTGTATGAATGATGTTGGCATCAAAGTGAATCAATTGAAATAAAAAGGGGTTTTTCTATGGCTACCATGAAGGAAATTGCAGAGCTTTCCGGTGTTTCACGCGGCACTGTGGACCGTGTGTTAAATCACCGCGGCATTGTCAACGCCGAGACAGAACGGAAAGTTTTAGAAATTGCAAAGCTTTTAGACTATCAGCCAAACAAGGCTGGTATTGCGCTTGCAGCGCAAAAGAAAAAATTAAAAATCGGTGTCCTGCTTTTCGGCGCAGAAAATCCGTTTTTTGATGAGGTCATGGACGGTCTTCGCCAAAAACTTGAAGAACTGTCCATTTACGGATGTACCGTGATTGAACGCCGTATTTCTTTTGATTTACAAAGTCAGCTTCAGACGATCGATGAACTGCTAAAAGAAGAGATCCATGGACTGATCCTCTCTCCCTACAATGATCCTGCCATACAGGAAAAGATAGATTTGCTCTGGGAAAACGGCATCCCCTGCATTACGATCAACACCGACATGCCTGATTCGAAACGGATTGCCTATGTCGGCAGCGACTACCACAAATGCGGGCAGACCGCCGCAGGGTTATTGCATCTGTTTTCCGGAGATTATGCAAGTGTCGGTATCGTGACCGGCTCTCACAATGTTCTCTGCCACGAAGAACGTATCAGCGGTTTTACCTCCCATCTTCATACAAAGCATCCAAACATCCGCATTGTGGATGTCGTGGAAAATGGCGATGATGATTATAAGAGTTACGAAGTAGTTTCTGACCTCTTAGACCGCCACCCAGATCTGTCTGCACTTTATTTTACAGCAGCCGGCGTCTATGGTGGATGCCGTGCAGTTTTAAACGCATCCCTGCAGCGTCCTCTTAAGATCATTACATTTGATGCTGTTCTATCGACCTGTGAAATGATACGAAACGGCGTAATCTCTGCCACAATCTGCCAACAGCCGGATGAGCAGGGTGCACGCTCCCTCTCCCTTTTGGTAGATTATCTGCTGACCGGAAAACTGCCGGAAAACCGCTGCATTTACATGGATCTAAGCATTAAAATAGCGGAGAATCTTTAAGAGATGTGCTTCTTTCCTTTTTTGCACTCCGGTAGAGCAGAATCGCACTGATCACATCCGCCACAAAAAAGAAATGCAAAATAAAATAGATCACGGAAGCTGTCTTAGATATCTCCCCTGTTTTTCCCAGCCGCAGGGCAGCACTGATTCCGTACATGGAAGACGTGATCATCAGGAAAAAATCTCCTATCGCCAGCATCAGGATCAAAAACGGTGTGAGCATTATATTTTTCTCCGTTATTATGATAAGCGATTGAAGATAAAAAAGGAAGTTGTCCATTTGTACTATAAGAACGAGATCTTTTTGTATCATTCTTCACCTCCGCGCATATACTATTGCGGGAGGTGAACTGATGATTGCCTGGTTTTGTTATCTGATTCTAAAATTCAAGGATTCTTCGCACAGCTTCACAATACATGCATAAACTATAAAAAACTCTTCCGGTAATTCCATGCAAAACTGTTCAATTCTCTATCTTCTTTCAACCATTGCCTGCCAGCTGGCTGACTGCCTGTCGGAGGATGATCTTGCTATCCTTGCCGCTGATCTGGTTGTGCTCAGTGACATGCTGGCAAATATCGCCGCAAGAAATGCTGTCTGCGAAAAAACAAATTCACCGGATTCCTGATTTTTCAGGAATCGGCGTTTCTTTTATCCCGGCAGTTTCCGGTACCATTCGCTGTCTTTCTAAATACGAATGATAAACCATACGTTGAACCTGATATCATCGTTATTTGTAACAAGTCTAAGTTGAATGACCACAGATGCAACAGTGCATCGGACTGAATCATCGAGATTGCATCCCCAGCAGATCAATACAATTTTGATGACGATATACAGGTATGTATTTACGATAATCTTACAATCAACATTACAGAGCTGTTAAGATAAATCTGACTCTATTTATGCCTCTTCTTTTTCTTTTTATTTTGCTCATTTACCATTTCATCTATGCAAACCAAAATATACTGTCGCCATTTATTTACATTTTTAAAGTATCGCATTTTGTTTTTTATAGTAACAAAAATAATACACTAGTAACACACTATAAATCAGGAATAATACCCACCTAGCCGGCATTCCTATTTCTGATAGCATAGTAACGCATAGAGTTATTACTGCTACCATCAATGCCAACATTGTAATTGCAAACGACATTACAGCTATATAATCATCCTCTAATGCCTCTGCCTTAAGTTTTAAAAGCATATCCTTATCCTCTTTTATTGGGTAAAGATGTTTTTTTACATACTTAATTTCATTCTCGTTCAAAACAAAATTTTCTTCAAGTCTATCGCACATCTTCTCAAAGCTATTTTTTGAACTTTCTTCATATATTTTATCATTCCTTTCATGGCAACGCTATCATACTACAACATTCTTCAACGTGCAAACCCTCTATATTTTTCTCACACCATTCTCAACTGCCTATTCTTCTCCTCCACCAGTCATGCAATCCATGAACCTGCCGAAAAAAGCCTTTAAAACAAACAACTAATAAAGCCCTGCAAAAACGACTTTCTCCATATGAAATAGAAAAATACACAGTAATGTGTAACTCTCAAATAAAACATGCGGATAACATATATCACTACAATTAGTATAATATCATTGCCTGGCTATTACAAATATGTTAAAATCAACGTAATACTACAAGTTAAATATAAAAGAGAAATTTATATATTTATCTCAACAGACAACATTAACACAAGTTATACTATTATCGATACTATATTTGCAATGGCCTCTCGACAACATAATATGCTTACCCAGGCAGCTGGAGGACGTGCTCTCATCTGATCCGAGCCTTACGGAAAGGATGATTATTATGGTTTCATGGAATGACTTATTTACTTTTATCATCATGTTGATGGCGATTCTGACTTACATAGATACCCACAGAAAACATAAGAAATAGCCGTCCTGCTCTCTGGTAAAGTTTAGGAACGGCTATCTCTTGATAACTTAGTATTAAATTCGCCGGGTCGGGTGAAGTGCACTCACCTTCCGGCTGCCTCGTTAAGTATATTATATGTCATATATATTTTTTTGTCAAACAGCCATCATCAAAATGTAAAGGAGGTATACACTATGCCATTTTCAAAAGAAAACACCTACACAACCGATTACATCTATTCTCTCCCGGAAGGACAGCGTGCAGAACTGATCGATGGTGTTATTTATGATATGGCACCACCAAACAGATTGCATCAGGAACTTGTTATGAATTTATCCGCAGAAATCCGTGAGTATATCAGTAAAAACAATGGATTTTGTAAGGTCTATCCTGCCCCATTCGCCGTTTTTCTGAATAAGGATGATAAAACATACGTTGAACCTGATATCAGCATTATTTGTGACAAGTCTAAGCTGGATGATCGTGGATATAATGGTGCACCGGACTGGATCATCGAGATTGTGTCTTCAGGTACGAAACGAATTGATTACGGTGTGAAGTTATTCAAATACCACTCTGCCGGTGTACGTGAATACTGGATCGTAAATCCACTGACCAGGACAGTAAATGTTTATGATTTAGAAAAAGAAGAACTGACAGATCTGTACAGTTTTGATGACGATATACAGGTATGTATTTACGATGATCTGACGATCAACATTACAGAGCTGTTAAAGCAATAGAATACACGCTCTGCGAACATTCTATTGTTATGAATAAATCAGGACTTCCTTCAATGGTGGTCCTTATTTTATATCAGTATGACATAAAATATGTCACGAAATGCAACACAAAATTTAAAAAGTGCCGTAAATACGGCACTTTACGAGTGGACCTGACGGGAGTCGAACCCGTGTCCAAAAACCAATCCCCTGTCCTTCTACGAGCGTATCCTATGTTTTAACATTCCCTCTGCCAGACCTGCGTAGGCACAGTTCCGGTTTCAGTAGCTTCATCGTACGCCCGCAGGCTCAAAGCTTTGCCTGCGTCGTTTCTCACATAGTCGAAGCCTGGGTCCTAAAGTGTGAGTGCTCTAGGTCA
>ENA-OWRC01001375-OWRC01001375.1-human-gut-metagenome-genome-assembly--contig:-NODE-1375-length-24222-cov-4.971697_pt1 | contig 24222 bp, 20 predicted proteins | sample MGYA00248268_ERZ651895 | MGnify/ENA primary metagenome ERZ651895 (study PRJEB26924, sample SAMEA4378242) | human gut metagenome | biome: human gut; feature: human-associated habitat; material: faeces...
CCGGTCTCAGTCATCAGCGGAAGATCACCCATGAAGATCTCATGCTCACTGATTTCTTCCTTCTCCTTGTTATAAAGGCGAACCTTAACCTTAAGAGGTGCTGCAAAGGTAGCATCTCTCTCTTTACACTCTTCGATAGAATACTTCACGTCGTCCCTGCAGAGTTCAAAATCCACAAATTCCAGACTCAAGGAACCGCTGTAGTCAGCGATCGGAGAGATGTCGTCAAAGACTTCCTTCAAGCCTTCGTCTAAAAACCACTGATAGGAGTCCTTCTGGACCTCGATCAGATTGGGCATCTCTAAAACCTCTTCTTGTCTTGAATAACTCATACGCATAACCTTGGTACCGGCAATCGGACGTATTCTGTTCTTTTCCATTGACATTTCACCCCGTTCTTTCAGATTTAAAGCCTATTTTGCGTCGGCAACAATGCAGTATATATAAACGCCAGTTTTTTGGCATGACAAATAAGCATGGTACCGCACAATAGTGCACTATCCATAATAGCACAATGTTAGAAATACGTCAAGGAAATATTTTGAATTATTTAAAAAGAATAGATATTTTTAAAAATTAATAACTGACAGATGCGAATAAGAAAAACCATGCACCGGCAGGTGCCGGCACATGGTCCGTCATATACTGGTTAAAAATTACTTCAGAGTAACCTTTGCGCCAACTTCCTCAAGCTTCTTCTTGATGTCCTCAGCCTCTTCCTTAGAAGCGCCTTCCTTAACAACCTTAGGAGCTCCGTCAACTACGTCCTTAGCTTCCTTCAGGCCCAGACCGGTTACTTCACGAACAACCTTGATAACCTTAACCTTGTTAGGACCAACCTCGGTCAGTTCTACGTCGAACTCGGTCTTCTCTTCAGCTGCTGCTGCTTCGCCGCCTGCTGCTGCTACAACAACGCCTGCTGCTGCGGATACGCCGAACTCCTCTTCGCAAGCCTTTACCAGATCGTTTAACTCTAATACGGTCATCTCTTTGATTGCTTCAATAAATTCCTGAGCGGATAATTTTGCCATTTTAATTTACCTCCGTTTTAAATTATTGTTTTGTCAGCCGCATCTGCGGCTCAGTTTCTTTTTCGGAAAAAAGATTATTCTGCAGCGGGTGCTTCTTCTGCAGGTGCTGCTTCGCAGTTTGCTGCGCCGCCTTTCTCTGCGATCTGATTCAGAACGCGAGCCATGTTGGTGATAGGGGACTGCATGCTGCCCAGCAATCTGGAAATAAGAGCTTCTCTTCCAGGGATCTTAGCGATCTCCATGATTCCTGCTGCATCGTATGCATTGCCTTCTACAACGCCGCCCTTGATCTCCAGCTTTTCAGCTGTCTTAGCGAAATTAGCCAGCTCTCTTGCAGGAGCGGTTGCGTCGGTAGTAGAGATTGCGATTGCGCTGGGGCCTTCCAGATACGGAGCCAGTGCCTCGAAATCTGTTCCCTTGAACGCAAAGTTCATCATTGTGTTTTTGTACACCTTGTAAGTAACACCAGCTGCACGAAGCTGCTTACGAAGTGCGGTATCCTGCTCAACGGTCAGACCACGGTAGTCTACCAGAACAACAGACTGCGCATCTTTCACTGCTTCAGCGATCTCTGCTACTACAGGTGCTTTCAGTTCAACTTTTGCCATTTTCTTACCTCCTTTTAGATTCTTCTGCCGAATAAAAGAAGTTGTTCGTACAAAAAACCTCTCTATCCAAAGACAGAGAGGGAAATTCATCGCATTTCTTTCACTCCTCGGCAGGCGCTTCTCCTTACACCGGTTATCCGGTACCTGCTGTCTTCGGCACGGTCTCAACGACCTTGTTTACATTAGCATAATAGGGAGGGGATTGTCAAGGAGTTTTTCTATTTTTTTATTACAGTTCACTCGTACCTTCTTATAAGCAGATTTCACGCTTGCATGAAAATCTGCTTATAAGAAGGTACGAAGGGAGCGCCATTTTATGAGCAAAAATGAGCTGCGAAGCAGCGGAGAGCGTCGAAGACGCGCTTTTGCGAATGGCGCGAGTGAACTGTAACATAAATTTCAAACGCAAAACGCCGTAGCATCCTCTCAATAGAGATTGATGTTACGGCGTTTTTTCACCCCACTCCCCGCAGCTTCATCGTCCAGCCGTGCACGCGGCGCACGGTTTTGGGCGCAATCGTCAGAAGCGTCAGATAGGTTCTGCTCTTTTTATCCAGCAGCGGATTTTTCCGCGTATCCGAAAAATGCCCGCGCAGATACTGCTTTACCGATTTGTAAAACACATCCGTATCCACCATCCGTCCCACCGGGATGTGCAGCAGATAATCCAGGCGCTGAACGAGTGCGAAGCGCACCGCATATTCCCGAAGCTCCGGGTAGCGCTCCCGGGTCAGCTGCTCCATATAATCCGCATTTTCTACAATATCCTCAAACACTCTCGAAAAATCGTTTTTATCTTTCCGGCGCGTATTGCTCCCGATCCGGTAAAAAACGTGATAGAGCTGCTCCGGCAAGATCCGCACCCTTTCGCCCTCACATAAAAGCTCAACCAGCAGGCGGAAATCCTCATTCAGCTTTCCCTCCGGGAAGCGGTGACCTTCAAACAGGCTCTTTTTGATCAGCTTCGTACAGAACGAGCAATCGCCCTGATGCAGCAGCAGCGTTTTCAGAAAATCTTCTGCCGTGCAGGTAACTTCCTGTTCCGGCGGCGTACAGACGTCCGGTCTTTTGTGGTAATCCTCGTCGATCTCATCCCGCGAAGCCTGCGCAATTGAAGTGCCTGCAGCGGTCGCAGCTTCATACAGCCTTTCATACATCTGCGGCTCGATCCAGTCGTCGCTGTCCACAAACCCGATCCATTTTCCCTTTGCCATACTGATTCCAAGGTTTCGCGCGCTGGAAGAACCGCCGTTCGGCTTATGGAAAACCCGGATTCTGTCATCTTTTTCGGCAAGCAGGTCACACAGCTTTCCGGTTCCGTCCGTTGATCCGTCATCCACCAGCAGGATCTCAAGATTTTTCCAGGTCTGTCCACAGATGCTGTTGACGCATCGCTCCAGGCAGTCCAGGATATTGTAGACCGGCACGATCACGCTGATCAGGCAGTTTTGTTCTGTTTTATTCTCCATCCAATGTTCCCTCATTATAGCTCCAGCGTGCGGAAAGCTTCGGCGCGGCAGAGAGCGGTCCATCCTCCCACTCCGGCAGCTTTCCGGCTTTCCAGCCTTCATAAAATTCCAGGCAGCGCTGCGCCGCACATTCTGCATTCCATTTTTCTGTAATCGTCCGGTATGCCTCTTTTCCAAGCACTGTGATCTGCTCCGGCTGCGCGCACAGCTCCAATACCGTCCGCTCAAAGGCTTCATAAGAGCCGTCCGGGTAGCTTTTGCCGTTTACGCCGTCCTCAATCAAAAACGGAACCGCGCCGATCTGACGGTTTGCCACCACACAACAGCCACTGTTCATCGCCTCACTGACTACTGCACCCCAGCCTTCCAGATAGTTGCTTGTAAACACATGCAGCTGGCAGCGTTTCATCAGGCTTCGAACCTCCTGCGGCTTTAAAAATCCATGAAAAACGATTTTCTCTGCCACTCCGAGCGCTGCTGCTTCCTGCTTCAGCGCCTCTTCCATCGGACCGCCTCCCGCAAAGTGTAGCTCAAACGAATACCCCTGTTCCTTTAATTTTCCAGCCAACTTCACTGCAAACTCCGGGTGCTTTAACGAAATCATCCGTCCCGCCCAGACGATTTGCAGTTTATCCGTATTCTTTTTGGCAAACAATTCCTCCTGCGGACAGCGCAGCGTCTCCGGAAAATAGCCGAATTTCAGCTTTTTCCCGGGATAAGCCCCGATCAGTGAAAAATCCGACGCCACATACGCGCCGCAGCACAAAAGCCACACCGGCTGGTTTCGAAACCGGATATGTTCTTTATATTTTGCAAGCAGCCCCTTCGGAGAGATCGCTTTCCACTGCCCCTCGCGGTAAATCCGCTCGCTCACCCGAAACGTCAGCTTTCCCGAGGAAAGCCGCGGTAAAACCAAATCCAGCCGCTTCGTCCAGCCTGCAAACACCAGATCCGCTTCCTCGATCAGCTTCCGGCAGCGTTCTTCCTCCCGATCCGCCCAAACAACATATGGCAGAGTCGCTGCATCCAGTCCCCAGCCCATCGCAATCCGTTCTTCTTCCATCGGCTCGGTCTGGATGAAATGGTAATCGTCCCCCAGTTGTTCATACAGTGCGTTGGAAAACGGAATCTGATGATGATTGATATAATTGGAAATAAAAACAGCCTTCACGTTTTCCTCCATTCCCGCTTCCCTGCTCCGGTCAGCAGCTTCGTTCATTCGATGCTTTGATAAATTTCTATCAGTTTTTGATAATTGTTTTCACCGTTGTAAAGCTTCGCCGCAGTCTCCCGTTCCGAAGCCGACAACTCCTTTGCCAGCTGTTTATCTGTCAGAATCCGGCTGACGCACGCAGCAAGCTCGTGTATGTTTCCTTTTTCAAACAACAGACCACTTACGCCGTCTTTTACAACATCCGGAATTCCGCCGGTTCTGCTCGCCGCCACGGGCACGCCAAGAAGCTGCCCTTCCGCCACGGAATTCGGGGAATTTTCCACCGCAGACGGACACACAAATATCTGCGCGGACAAATATTCCCGCTTCATCTCCTCCGCGGAAAGATTTCCCAGCACACGCACTTTTCCTTCGAGGCGATTCTTCAAAATCAGCCTGCGCAGATATTTTCCATATGCCGGAATCTTGATTCTGCTCTTTATTCCGTTTACGCCGAGCACGCTGATGCCCGCCACCTTGATATGCGCCTCGGGACAGTTTTGCAGGATTTCCTGCATCGCCTGCAATAGATAGTGAAAGCCCTTTAACGGGTAATCTCCCTGACTGATAAAGATTTCTCCGGGCACAGTTTTTTCGATCTCCCAGCATCCGCTGTAGAACTGTGGGCGCATTGTCTCGTTCATGGTATGATAAACAAGGGATGGATTTATCTCCAAACTGATCGTTTTATCGAATGTTGTCCGTCCTGTTACATGTCCGACTGACAACAGGAGTTTTTTCTCGTTTTCCGCGCGCTGATAAAACTTTTCCTGCTGCTGCCGGATGCTGTCCTTTTTTAAAATATCTCGCAGTGTCCTGCTGTTCTGTACATTTTCCGGGAGATCTGCCATGTAGTTGTCCGCACAGGAGATACAAAGTCCCTGCAAGCCCACAAGCGTCCGCTCCGGTCTGTGAAATACTTTCGCACAGGCATAGCCATGCGGGAACTCCGTCCCGAAGATATGCACCAGATCCGGCTGAAAGTCCTCTAAAATCTGCAAAAAACGCGCTTCCATCGCGCTGTCATAGTGCTCCGGGTGCTCCAAATCCTCTGCAAAGCCATAGCAGGCGACTTCTTTTTTATAGCTGCCAAGCTGCAGACGCTGCGATAGCTCCTCCCTGCCCGGTGCAACCGGAAATGCGATGCCGAGCGTCAGTGCAGCCGCAGTTTCGGCTCCCTGTTGCCGTCCGCCGGGCGATGCAGCGCTGTCTGTCACGTCCGCTGTGCTCAGCTCTGCGCCGTTCTCTGTCTCCAGATACCGCCCCAGTATCCCGGACAGCCAGCCCTCCCGCACGCTATACTCCTGCGAAAGCGCCTGCGCGATTACCGGGAGCATGATATTACATACCCATAACACTCTCATTTCCGATTCTCCCCCGGTTCGTCCTTATGACCGCACCTTCCGTAAATTTTCGCCTTGATCCCGTTGTACCACTCGGAATATTTTTCGTCCTCTGCAAGCTTTGTCCGAAGCGGTGCCAGCGTCAGAAGCATCAGCAGCTTATAACGCAGCGCCTTGTCGCGTCCGAGATAGCGTTTCGTGATTTCGGCATGCTCTTTTTCGGAAATCCGACGGTTCTCCCTTGTCTCGGAAAAGCCCCCGCCCTCGTAATCCGCAACAATCATCTCCACATAAACCGCTTCCGCTTTCCGATCGTAAATACAGTACAGGAAATGCTCGTAATCTGCGCGGACACGGTATTTTACGTCATAACCACGCTCTGCAAACAGACGGACGTCGTAAAAGCAAACCTGATGACAGGGCACATTTCTGTAACAGGTAAAATCATTGACCTCCGGTGCAGAATAGATCACGCTGCCCCACGCCTCATGATATTGATTTCCATAAAAAATCCGCTCTTTTTCCTTATGTCCCAGGCTTTCCTCGTCGGCTCCTCTGCTGCGCTTACGCTCCATCACAGCTGCAAGCCGTTCCAGCACCATATCGTCGTGTAAAAGATCTCCGCAATTTAAAAACTGGACAAACTGACCGGTCACATAGGACATCGCCTGATTCATCGCGTCATAAATCCCACTGTCCGGTCTTGTATAAACCCGGATTCTGCTGTCCGCCGGAAGTTGTTCCAGGGAGCCGTCCGTCGAACCACCGTCCTTTACCACAATTTCATAATTTCCGTATTTCTGGTTCAATACGCTCTGCACCGTCTTCAACAGCTTTTCGCCGGGGTTTAAGCATACTACCACAATGCTAAAAGAAATCTGCGCCATTGATCCACTCCTTATCCGTAAAAATCCAGGTCTTATAGGGAAGCACGCGCATCCCGCTTCCGGATGCCGTTTTTAAAAACCACAAAAAATACCCCAGACATACGATCCCCACAAGTGCTGTTAAAATATTTTTCCGCTTCCGGTTCTCCACGCAGCCAAGCAGTCCCGGAATGAGCAGCAGCTGCGGCGTAATCATATAATAGGACATTCTCGATACCAGCGGCAAAAACGAACCGCAGGTATAAAACAGCAGTCCGAAAAAATTTAATTTCAGGCAGAAACGGTTCTGCTCCTTTTCCATTCCACACCTGCCAACCACTGCCGCCAGCACAAAAACGAGCACGCACCGGAGGATTCCGGACGCATTCGCTTTCAGACCGATATCCTGTGACAGATATACGGTGTCCCTGTATGTAGGATACCACGTCAGCGCCAGATTTAAAAGCGGACGCTGGAAAACAAAACCGATCCCTCCGATCACAGTCAGCGCCGGCGCAATCCATTTTTTCCACGGAAGCACAGCCAACAAATACAGCGGAAGCACCATCAGAACAGATTTATGAAACAGCGCCGCAATGCCAATCCAGATTACGAAACAGCCATACTGCCTGCGCAGTACAAACCGGATTCCATACAGTGCTGCCGCAAGTGCCAGATAATAACGCACCGTCGTAAATGTCCGAAAATATACGCCCAGCAGCATGAACATCGCGAAGCTCTGCCAGAAGCAGTCACTCTGCTCATACAGCGCCTTTAAAAACAAAAAAGCTGTAACCGCACCGAACACCGCGAATACCAGCAGATAATTTTCATACCCGGAAATCGTATAAATCAGCCATACCACGAAATTGAATCCTGCTTCTGTCACCACATACGCCTGATCGGTTCCCGCCCAGATTTCGTGGAAATTCTCGACATATTTGCCGTAATCGTTACCGACCTCCAGACGCAGCGCACTCACGCCCGCCAGAATCAGGAAAATAGCCGTGAGACACACGATGTCGAAGGCGCGACGTCGGGAAACGCCCGCCGAAAACAAGCCGCCGCCGGATGATGAGATGCCGCAGGCGTGCCTGCCATTCCCGGATGCCACACTCTCGGCGGCTTGTCCAGCGCACAGCCCAGCACTGCCTGCCTCTTGCCCCGTGCGCGTCCAGACCGCGTCCATCACCCCCGCGAGGGCAATCGTAACCGCTGTAATCAGGAAATAAAATACCATTTACAGCCCTCCCTTTGCGTCGCGGATTCCGGACAGAAGCGCTTTTTTCGCCTCATCAAAGGTCAGCCCCTCCGGGCAGCTCTCAGAATTCAGATTGGATTTATTTTTCAACAGGAACCGAAATCCCATCACCGCCGCCAGTTTTCCATACAGCACATGATACAAAACGCCCCTGTTATGAAAAAATTTGCGGTCAAAGCCGAAAAACCACGTGGATGGTCTGGGCTGTTCTTCTCCGATTTCAACCGGAATGCTGTAGACCTTCAGCCCGGCTTTCAGGCAGTCGTGGATAAACAGGCTGTCCTCCCCGTTTGCATATTTCGCGCCGCCGCCGAACAACAAAGAATAGGTCAGATTCTTTTCGTGCATCTTCGCCGTACGCAGTGCAAAGCTGTACGCCGGATAACGACCGCAGTTATACCACCTCACCCGCTTATAAGACGAATTCCAGTAGGTAAAGCGGCTCTTCTGCACGCGTACATTGAATAACAGCATGTCCGCCTCCGGATGCTGCTCAAACCCTTCGATAATCCGCTTAACTGCACCGTCGTCATAAACGATATCTTCATCAGAAAAGAGGCACAGGTCGGCGTCCGCACGCAGAAGCGCGTTGTTGCGCGACAGCCCGACACCCCGCTCCGCCAGATGATAGCAGCGGATCTGATGACCGTCCTGCGTCCATTCCTCGTAACGGTTTTCGTTACACTGATTGATGAGAATTGTATCCGCCTGCAGATTCATTTTCTCTGCCAGCGACTTGACCTCCTGATTCAGGGAGGAAACCAGAATCTGCAGTTTCATGAGCTGTCTCCTTTGTTTCTTGTAATCCTGCGCCAGTTCACCCGCGCCATTCGCAATACAATAGAATGCACGCTCCCTTCGTAGCAGTCTGTGGGCAAATTCTCATGCGAGCATGGAATCTGCCTACAGGCTGCCACGAGTGAACTGGAAACCTACACTCTGTAGTAAGCGTGCAAAAACCGTGCGTCCGCGTCCGTGAGGATCACGCCCACAACCGCGATCTCCCGCTGAGCAAGCAGATCAAGGGCAAGTCCGAGTTTTTTAATACAGGGTGTGTTCCAGCGAACCAAAAGGATAAGCGGAATTTTTTCTTCTTCTCCAAGCCCCATCGTCCCGGAAAGCACCGTGTCCAGCGAAATTTCCTGAAAAGCGGTCTGAGACGCTTTGGCTCTCAGCTGCGCATCCAGAAGCGCACCGAACTGTTCATCTGGCTTTGCCGTTCGGTAGCCGAGAACCGGAATTGCGCAGCGTTTTTCCACGTCTGAGCTGAGCAAAACGGAATCGTCCAGAACATACCAGACTGCCACGCCCAGGATTCCGGCAAGCAGTCCGAGCACCAGACCGAGCACCGCCGCATTTTTCACTTTATTTTCCGGAAGCACCGCCTGTGCGGGAACGGTTTTCCACACTTCAATTGTCGTCAGACCGCGCCCCTGCATCGTCTGCCCAAATGCCGTCATGGCGCGGTTATAAGCCGCCGCAATCCGGTCGGAAAGTGCTGCGTCCTCTGTCGTAAAGTACGCCGTCAGAAATTCCGGGTCCGACGCGATTTCTGTGCTGATCGAAGCCTCAATCACGGATCGTTCCACGTCCGGCAGCTGCAAAAGCACCGTATCCATCACGCGGTCGGAGCGCATCATATCCCCCCAGGTATAGGCGTTATATTCGTTGATAAATTCTTTTAAAACCTCGTCATCCTCGTCGATGTCATAGACGATCGAATATAAAACCTCCGACCGATACTGCTTCGGCCCCATCGTCAGCTGCCGCACACCAAGATAAATCCCCGCAGCAAAAACAGCGCCAGCCAAAGCTGCCGCCAGACAGATCCATATTTTATGAATACAACAGAGGGCAAAGCGTTTTTCGTCCATGCCCTCTTTCCAAAATGCTTCATCTCTTTTCAGAGGCATTATTTTTCTTCCTCCTGCACCTGTTTTTTCATGGCGGTCACCTGCTTCTCGTCCACGCCCTCCGTGCTGTCGGGCGTAAACAGGATTTTCAATGTCAGAAGCATCAACTTCAAGTCCAGCCATACGGAATAATTCTCAATATAAAACAGATCCAGCTTCAGCTTGTCATACGGCGTTGTATTGTACTTTCCGTATACCTGCGCATATCCCGCAAGCCCGGCCTTCACTCTGGTACGGTATGCGAACTCCGGCATTTCTTCTATATATTCGCGGATGATCTGCGGCCGCTCCGGTCTGGGACCGATAAAGGACATCTCGCCCTTTAAAATGTTGAACAGCTGCGGCAGCTCGTCGATACGAACCGCACGGATAAATTTGCCCACCGGCGTAATCCGGGAATCGTTTTTGGCGGCAAGCCGCGCCACACCGTCCTTTTCTGCATCCACGCGCATGCTGCGGAATTTCAGAATATAAAATTCCTTCGCATCCTTCGTGCAGCGGACCTGCTTGTACAGCACAGGACCTTTATCATACAGCTTGATCACCACCGCCGTAATCAGCATGATCGGCGATGTCACAACAATCAGGATCAGCGAACATACTACATCGATAAACCGTTTTGCAATTCTCTGTTCTACGCTCAGTGCATATTCCCTCGTCAGCAGAATCGGCGTATCAAACAGGTGCAGCTGCTCGCTTCCCTTTACCAGCACATCCGGAATCTTCGGCATCATATAAACGCGGATCGAATGGCTATAGCAATATTTGAGCAGCACGTTTCTGTCCATCGTATGAATATCCCAGAGAACGACCGCATCATACTTTCCGACCTCGCGGATCACCGCATCGTACCCCTCTTTGATATTCATGCACTTTGCAACATGATATTTATCCTTCCGTCCTGCAAATTTTCCAAGGATATCCTCTACCGGGCGCTCACCGTGCACCAAAAGCAGCTCCCGCGGAGGAAACGCGCGACGATAAATCAGATTGCACAGCCAGCCCCACAGCCCTGCAAACACCAGCTGATACAGCATCATCGACACCATATGCCCCCCGCCGATGATAAACCAGCCGTACATCAGGGACAGCTGCGCATAGCTGATTACATTGACGCACAGAAGAGAAAACAGCTGAGACAGGAAAATATCCAGCGGTTTCAGATAGCCGATTTTGAGTGCTCCATAAGTATTGGAAAAGAAAAAGAGCAATATGAAATACAATGCAACAATCAGCAAATGACCGTTTACATTAAAACGGTTATGTGTTTTCCATGCAATATGATGATAATAATAGGCGAACCAGTCGTGCGCATAAAAAGCAGTCAGCACGCACAGTCCAATCAGCCCAAGCGCCAGAATAATCAGCCGCTTGACAGAATCGTTTTTCTTCATCTTCCGTTCTCCCGCTATATTCTTCTCCACACAGCGCGCACCGCCCACATACAAAAACATGCTGCGCTTGCGATCACCGACATTTTTTCCTGTTTCCGGTAAAGTCCCCAGATTCTTGTAATCGCCCGGAGCTTGTTCGAGGAAAGGGATTTTTCCGGTCTTCTGTAGATCACCAAATTTTCCTTTAACCCGTAAGCGACGTGTCCGTTTCTTAAAATCTGCCACCACATCGCCGTGTCCTCGCTCGGCACGTCCGGCATCTGCAAAAGCGCCTTGTCAATTTTTTCACAGTCAAACAGCACCGTGCTCGTAAAAATGACCGTCCGGCTGAGCGCTTTCTGATAAGTCAACTGATCGGGAACCCGCACGATTTTGCCGGTTCCGACCGCATGCTCGTCTCCAAATTCATACGAGCAAAATACAAAGGCTGCGTCTTTTTCCCGCAAAAAAGCCATTTCCCGTTCCAGCTTGTCCACCCGCCAGATATCGTCCGCATCCATAAATGCGAGATAACGTCCATTTGCATGTGCTGTCCCGAAATTTCTTGCATTTGCCGCGCCCTTTACTCCGTCCGTCTGGGAAAGAAGCCGAATTCGCGCGTCTTTTCTGCAGATTTCTGACACAAGACCTGCGCTCCCGTCCGTAGAATGATCGTCTACCACCAGCAGCTCCCAGTCCGTCCATGTCTGGCGGCGAACCGATTCCAGCGCTTCCTCCAGATACGCCTGGGCGTTAAAAACCGGCATCACAATGCTGATCAGGTTCTCATAATTCATTACAGTTCTTCCTTTACCAGATAAATCGGACGCTTTTTCACTTCCAGATAGGTCTTGGACAGATACTGTCCCACGATTCCCAGGCAAAAAAGCTGCACGCCGGAAACCAACAGAATAATGCATACCATCGACGGCCAGCCGGGCGTCGGATCATGGTAAATCAGGTTTTTGATAATCAGGGCGATGATCGCCACAAATGCTATAATGCAGAACACAACGCCCATGATAGACGAAATTGCCAGCGGCACTGTTGAAAATGCGGTAATTCCATCCAGCGAATACAAAAACAGCTTCCAGAAGCTCCATTTTGTCTCGCCGTGGGTGCGTTCCACGTTTTCATACTCCAGCCACTTCGTCTCATAGCCGACCCAGCCGAAAATTCCTTTCGTAAAACGGTTATATTCGCACATCGAAAGAATCGAATCCACAACCTGTCTCGTCATCAGGCGATAGTCGCGTGCGCCGTCCACGATCTCCGTTTTGGAAATTTTATTCATGATGCGGTAAAACATCCTTGCAAAAAACGACCGGATCGGAGGTTCGCCTTTTCGGGTCACACGTCTTGTCGCCACACTGTCGTAGCCCTGCTTAATGTAGGAAAACATCTCCGGTAAAAGTGACGGAGGATCCTGCAGATCAGCGTCCATCATCACGACATAGTCCCCCTTTGCTTTCTGGAAGCCCGCATAAATTCCTGCTTCCTTGCCAAAGTTGCGGGAAAAGGACACCAAATGCACCCGTTCATCCTTTTCGTGAAGCTTCCGAACCTCCGCTGCGGTATTGTCCTTGGAACCATCATCAATATAAATAATTTCCAGCTCCAGTTTTTCCTGCTCCAAAAAAGCGGAATTTTTCATCATTTCCTCATAAAAAATCGGAACGTTTTCCTCTTCATTATAGCAAGGTACGATTACGCTCAGTAACATGTTTTCCTCTCATTCCTGCGCACGCTTTTTGCGCATGCCGAGTTTGTGTCAAGCGCACGCAGACACAAATCTCGTGATTGAAAAATTTTATTTTTCAATTTTCTCTCCTGTAGTTGCGTCCATTCTTATCTTGTCCGCAATTCTCGCTATGTATTCGCTGTTTGTCGGCCTCGGCGCGCCCGTCTCCCGGCTGAACCCGAACAGATCCTCAAACACCTCCGGATTGCCCCGTTCCCAGGACACCTCCACCGCGTTTCGGATCGCGCGTTCCACCCGCTGAAGCGTTGTTTTGTAACGCCTTGCGATCACCGGATATAACAGCTTCGTCACGCTGCCAACCAGTTCCATATCCGAGACAGCCAGCAAAACCGCCTCCCTCAGATAATAATATCCCCTCAAATGCGCCGGAATCCCAAGTTCCAGCATAAACGCCGATATCTCCCGCTCCGTTTCGAGTGTTTCTTTCCATTCTGCAGCCATTTCTGATTCCTCCTCTGAGTCTTTTTTCCGCACCAACAGTGTGACCGCACTGTGAACATTCTGCCGCTGCTTTCTACTTTATTCTAACACTCAGATTTTGGAAACCAAACGGAAAACGGTCGTGATATTTCGCGTTTTTTCGCCGTTTAAAGCCGTTCCGTCCTGCCTTCTTTTTCCAGCGTCTCAACGACTTCCTTGACGCGCTGTGCCTGATCGACAGGGCAGATCAGAATCGAATCCCTGCCCTCTACGATGACCAGGTTTTCAACGCCGACTGCGGCGATCAGCTTTTTACCGCCGTATACAACGCAGTTTTTCGCGTCCAGAAGCAGCGTATCGCCGGAGCTGATGTTACCGGCAGCATCCCGGGTGTGCACTGCATCCAGCGTATCCCAGCTGCCAACGTCGTTCCAGCCGAAATCTCCTTCCAGCATCAGAACACCCTTTGCGCGCTCCATAATGCCGTAATCCACGGAAATCTTCGGGATGGTCGGATAAACCTCATGCAGAACCTCCTGCTCTTTTTCTGTGCCGAGCGCTGCCCCGATCTGTTTCAGACAGGCGTACACATCCGGCAGAAGTTCTTCGAAATAGTGAAGAATCGTGGAGGCTTTCCAGACAAACATGCCGCTGTTCCACGCATAACTGCCGGATGCCAGATAGCTTTTCGCCGTTTCCAAATCCGGTTTTTCCACAAATTCTTCTACCTTACGCCATACTTTTCCAGCCTCTTCCACGCTGCGGATATAACCATAGCCGGTCGAGGGAAACGTCGGATGAATCCCGATCGTCACAAGTGCGTCCGTCTCTTCCACTGCACGAACCGCTTCTTTCATCACGCGGGTGTATTCCGCCTCATCACGGATATAAGCGTCCGCCGCAAAAATGCACATCACGCCGTCACCGTATTTATGCAGAATTTCCATTGCCGCATAACCGATACACGCTGCTGTATTGCGCGCCGCAGGCTCTGCCAGAATATGATCTGCCGCAATTCTGCCTGCTGTGCGCTCCTTCATCATCTTTGCCTGTGTCTCATTGGTCACAATAAAAATGTCCTTCTGATCCATCAGGTCATGCTGTCTGTCGATCGTCTCGTTAACCAGAATATCTTTGCCGGACAGGTTTAAAAACTGTTTCGGCTCTGCCTTTGTACTCAGCGGCCAGAAACGGGTTCCGCCCCCGCCTGCCATAATTACGCCATAGGTTTTCATGTTGTATTTCCTTTCTGAAGTGCTGCGCTTCCGTCAGCCCATTCCATGCATTTTTACAAATCCTTTTCGGCTTTTTCCGGATCGCTTCTATTTTGCCGGATCATTTCGACTTTTTGCGGAAGCCGTCCCGAATCGAGTTGCCCCGCAGCTCGATATCCTGTACGATTGGGGATGACGGGAATTTGTTATACCCGATCTGCCCTCTGTCCGTCGGCACATAGATCGTCACACCATCCACCTCGTACATCTCTGCAGATCCATCTACATAATCCTGCTGCCACAGATAATACGGCTCATATGCCAGCTCCCGAACCATCTGTATCAGATTATACCCCTTATAGGTAAAAAATGCTACCAGCAATCCCACAAATGCCCAATATCCGGCATTTTTCAACCATTTACGCCCATTGTGTCCCTGTTCTGAACCAGCCAGCTTTTCCGCCGCCATACAATACAGGCTTCCAAACACCGTCAGCGGCAAAAACAACACATAAAAATATCCGTACCGCACCAGCGGCGCCCCGAGCTGCCAGAAGAAAAAACCGACCACTGCACACAGCTGAAGCAGGGAAAAACACAAGGGCGTAAGATGTGCGACTCGGCGGGCGGGCAAGGGTACGCCGGTTTCCCGTTCAGACACAGCGCTACCCGCATGGAGCGTGACTGTTACCCGGTCTGCTTTGGACGTGTGCGTACCATTATCCACGGACGCAGCGCCGCCCGCACGAGATGCAACCGTCACCCGGTCTGCTCTGACTGCGCGCGCAGCTCCGAGCACCGCCAGCACTGCACTCACCGGGATCGCTGCCCAGCCTGCCAGCACCAGAAGCTTATCGAATCCAGCCTGCGCTGCAAACCAGTTCGGCAGCCACTGCTTCAACGGCTGATCCAGCTGATAAACATTGTAAATCTCCCGCGCATACGCCTGGATTTCCTTTGCGTCGCTGTCCGCATAGCCTTTGGAAATTTTCCAGTCTACCGGAAACCAATCCAAAAACGTAAACGGATAAAACAACCAGCCGGAAATCAGCACATTCCGCGCCAGATACGGAAATGCAATCAGAAGTCCCAGCGCGATATAGCCTGCAATCTGCAGCCATTTTTTCTGCCTAAGCAGCAACACCGCCGGATATAGAACCAGAAGCAAAATTACCGCTGTGGACAGCTTCACCGTCGCCGCATACACCAGATACAGACTCAGCAGCGCGTAAGGCACGGTTTGCTTTTCCCCGATGGGACAGTCCCTTTCCTGCTCCCACAGTTCCACCCAGGTCATTATTACCCAGAATAAAACCAACATTGCAAAATAATCGGACGCCGGGGAAACCATTTCCCGGAACACTGCTATCAGATAAAAGATCCCGCCGATAGATAAAAAATCCGATATTCGCACTTTTTTTCGTTTCCAAAATGCCATAAGCCCTGCCGCGCATTTACACGCGCACAGCAGCGCAAAAAATCCAGCCACGCAGTGCATCGGCCGTCCGATCAGCCACGTCTCGCTAAAGAAGGCGCTGAGTGCAAAGGAAGCGCTGTTGTAACCGAACCGGCTGTGCAGATTCGCAAGCCCCGGCACAACGCCGTACTCTTCGATCCATCGAATTGCCTGTGCATGATACAGTCCCGTATCGTAGTGCATATAGCCCCTCGACGAGCCGTATGCAAATAAAAGCGTCAGACCGGCATACAGCAGCCAGACGGCTTTGTTTTTTTTGCGCCAAAGGCTTTTTGAGTTTTCAAGCCCTTCGTCGCTTCTTTCCGTTTTTTTCTGACATGCCTGTGTTTTCGAAATTTTGAAAAAATCCGCCAAATCCCGACGCAGCAGCATTCCGCCGATGACCGCGGCAAAAACGGCAATCAGGCTTGCCCAGAAGCCAACGCCGGCAAACAGGCTGAAATACTCTGCATACACATTCAATACGAGCAGACCCGTCATCATATAGGTTACTGCGCTATGAATCTGACAACCGCCCTTTTTTCGAAACGGTGCAAGACACGCAAAGCCCATCAGAAACGACAACGTCGCCATATACGCCCATTCCATTAAAATCATTATCATAATTTTGATACCCCTGTCTGATGCATTAAATGTACCATTGCCCCCATTTCATGTCAAGGAAATGGATGTGTTCCATTTTCCGGGTAATTTTCTTGCTTTTTTCCCTCACTGACACTAAACTGAATCCATATACAGATCAAAATCATTCATTGCTTTCCAGGAGGACTCCCATCTTATGACAAATATAATTTCATTCCAGAAGCCCGGTATCACTCGGATTACTGCAGCGTTTTTTGCAGCCTTTGCACTATGCGATATCGGTTCCATCCATCCGGCAGATATTTTTTCTGTCCTGATCTTTGCAGGCATGCTCCTCCTTTTTTCTCCAACGCTGACGCAAAGGCTGACGAATATCGGAGCAGCTTCTTCTGTGCTTCCGCGCCATTTTTATCCAATATGCAGACTTCTCGCAGTTCTCTACACCTTATTTTATGCAGCAGCAAAGCATGCTGAACTGTCCGGCAGCTTTGACAGCCGCATATTCAGACTTGCATTCCTGGCGGCTGCGGTTATCGGTCTGTATTTTATATTCTTCCGATTCTGTGAACTGTCCATGCTGTTTCTTGCATCCAGACAGCAGCGGCGTTTTGCCCAAAACACTTTGCAGCAGCCTGATGGTGCATGTCCTGTACCCCCAGCCATATCTGCAGTGCATGCCCTGTCCCGCAAACAGAAGCTGCTCTGTTACTTCGGTCTGCTCTTCTGCTGGCTATTCTGGTTTCTGTACCAGTTTCCCGGTGTTCTGACCCCGGACAGCATCAGCCAGTTTTCCCAGGCTACCGGCCTGATCCCGTTCAGTAACCACCACCCGATCCTGCACACGCTTTTGTTCTCCCTGTTTTACCATATCGGATTTTTTCTGACCGGAAGCATAAACACCGGAATCGCCTGTTATGTATTGTTCCAGATGTGCACTATGGCCGCTATTGAAACCTATACGCTATCCCTCCTCGCAAGATCAGGCGCTTCACGCCTCTGGCTGATTCTGTCTTTTTGTTTCTGGGGGCTCGTTCCATTTCACGCAATTTTTGCCGTAACCGTCTGGAAAGATATTCTTTTTTCCGGATTTATGCTGTTATATCTTTGCTTTTTATATGAACTGCTCTGCAACCCGGATAACCGTCCGGGCATTTGGGCAGGGCTTTCCCTTTCCGGCTTTTTCGTCTGCACCCTGCGTTCAAACGGGCTTTATATCTTCCTGTTCACCCTCCCGTTTGTTCTGTTCGCATTTCGCCGGACATGGAAAAAAATGTTTGCCGTGCAGGTCGGCATACTTCTTTTATCCCTGATCATCACCGGCCCTGTATACACTGCCTGTCATGTTGAGCGCGCTTCCTTTACAGAATCCCTCTCCATTCCTCTGCAGCAGATTGCCTGTGTCGTTTCTAACGGTCGACAGCTGAGCGCAGAGCAGGAAATGCTCATCGATGATGTAGTCGATACTTCCCTGATTCCGGAGTATTACAATCCGGTGATCTCCGATCCCATCAAGGCACTCGTCTCCTACAACCATGCCGATGCGATCATCCGGAATCCTTCAAAATATTTCACCCTCTGGATTCAGCTCGGTATTTCTTACCCGGGCGACTATCTCCAGGCCTTTATCGATCAGACAAAAGGATACTGGTTCCCCGCCCCGGCTGCTTTACGCACGAATGAAGGGATTTCTCCGAACGAAATCGGACTTTCCTGGCCGCATCTTCTGCGGGGTCAGTTTCCGGTCAAAATCAGTGAAATTCTTTTAAAGCTTCCTGATATGCTTCCGGTTTACGGTATTTTGTGGAGCATCGGCGCGTACTTCTGGGCTGTCCTGTATTTTGCCGCATATCAGTTTTTATACGGACAGCGGCGGTTTCTCGTGCTCTTTGTACCGTTTATCGGAACTGTGCTTACCCTGCTTCTGGCAACTCCTGTCGCCTCCGATCTGCGCTACGCTTATCCGCTCATCCTTGCCGCGCCGTTTTTCATTGCGCTGCCGTATTGCCGTCTTCAAACCTCCCGTCTGCAAAAATGAGATGGGAAACGTTGTAAAACTGACAAAAAAAGTGTAAAATAAAAAATCAGGGGATGGCATTTTGCCTAATTTAGTTTCCAAAGAGGAAGAGGTATAGTGTGAAAAATAAGCGTGATCGCTTATTTTTCACACAGCTATTTGTGCCGCAGGCGTCACAAAGTAGCTAGGATCGCAGAGCCGAACTGGACGTTCGCCTCGCGATTCCTTCGGCGCAAAGCGCCTGCGGAATGGAGATTTTTATGGACTTTTTTAACGCACTGATTCACAACACGGTTTTTATGTCCGCAGTTACGGGGTGGTTCGCTGCACAGGTCATCAAAACAGTGATTTATACCTGTATCACCAAAAGCTTTGATCCGGAACGTTTAGTCGGAAGCGGCGGCATGCCCAGCTCCCATTCCGCCACTGTCTGCGCACTCGCAACCGCTGCCGGAATGCAATACGGCGGCAGCAGCTTTGAATTCGCCATTGCCGCTATTGTAGCGATTATCGTTATGTATGACGCCAGAGGGGTGCGCCGGGAAACCGGTCTCCAGGCACAGGTCATCAATGAAATGATGGAATTCTGGGAAAAGATGGGGCAGCCGATCTCCTACGAAGAAAAGCTCAAGGAATTCGTCGGCCATACCCCTTTACAGGTGTTTGTCGGCGCGCTGCTCGGCATCCTGATCGCCGTATTGTACGGCCTGTTCCTCGGTTAAATCTTTATCTGCTTGCGCCTTCCTGCAGACAACTTTCGTGTCTGTAGGAAGGCGCATCTGCGTTATAACGTTTTTTCCCGTAAAAATCTGCCCTCCTGACACAGAATTTTCACAGTTATTCTGTATAGTGATAACTAAGAAATTTGATGGAGGACATAAAATGAGCCAACAAAAAGTAGACCGTTATAAACAGGAAAAAGCGCATCGCAAAGAACGTCTGGAGAAGGAAAAGAAACGAAAAAAGCTCCTTCGCATCTGCAGTTATTTCGTACTTGCAGTAATCGTACTTGCGATTGCTTTTGCAATTTACCGCCACTATACTCCCAAGACAGAGACGCCGGCAGAAACAGAAACCACTGTCGAAAGCGTAATCGAAACAACTACAGCTGAAGAAAGCACTGTAGAAGAAAGTACCGCAGCCAAAACAGGGGACACAGATACGGAAAGCGCTGCAGAGTAAAACGATTCTCCGCCTGCGGCGGATCGCGCAAGCGACATTCTTTCATTCCGCTACAGTGCGATCCGCGCGGAGTCTTTTTATTCCTGATAATAGCATGCTCACAGAGCATGCATTACTTTCTTGCTATCAAATACAGGTCACAATACAGCAGCTCTCTGATCTTTTCCATCTTCACATCACCGCCCATTCCATCTGCAACAGCCTGCAGCGCCTCCTCAGTCTGCTCCATTCTGGAAACATATACAAGCACCTGATCCGCCTGCCGGATTGTATCATCCTCCACAGTCGAAACATCTGCAAGGCTCGCAAAATAAATTTCATCATACTGCATCAGCTCCAGTGAATCGTCCCAGATCATCCAGGTCAGGTTGGGATTATAAAAATAAACGACCGGTTTCTCTTTATGCTCCTGCGCAAATACGATGTTTTTTGTGTCCTCTTCATAAAGAAACAGCACCTTTCCATCCGCCAGCCCTCGAATCTGTCCTGTTGCCAGCACCAGAAATACCATCAGAAGTACATAGTCGGCTGCTTTATCGTGCACGGACCGTTTTCCCGGAGCAGATGTATCTCTGGTATCGCTGATTTTCCCCGCAGCGCTTTTTACAGCAGTCCCTTTTCTCATAGTCAACACGAAAAGCTTCTGTCCGAGCAGTACAAATATAACCATCATCAGCAGCAAAATCAGCCCGTAGACCGGAATCTGATATCGGTTCGCTTCCTCCGCCGTCAGGAGCGCTGTTTTGGTCACGACAAGGAAATAACCGAGTACTGCTGCCGCCGGAATCCAGAAAACACGCCGTGCTTCCCAGAATGATTCGCGGAAAGCGTCAGCCTGCCGGTTCGAATTTTCCTGCGCGGCTGCGTACTCTTCTGTCTGTTGCCCAGATTTCTGCGCAGTCGCAGCGACAGCTTTCCGTCCGGCTTTCATCCGTCCAATTCCCCAGACCGTCAGCGCCATCAGGACAAGCAGCAGAACAAATCCGTACAGCATCGACCCGAAGGCATATTCATTGAGCAGTCCTGCGAAGAACCGGAATCTTCCAAGCGTATTGCCAAGGTCGAAGAACGCACCCATCGCTTCCGTCCCCCGGTATCCCCGAAAAATATGGCTCAGACACGCCGGATAGCTGACTACGGCAAGTACCATCGCTCCGATCACAGCAGTCGCATAAATGAGGCAGTCTTTCCATTTCTGCCCCCAGCTTTTCTGCCCTGCACGTTCCAACAGCAGATACAGCTCCATCGCCGCTGCCAGGAAAAACAGATAAACAGCAAAATAGTAATGCGTCAGAAAACCAAGATAAACAACCGCCATCAGCGGCAGATAAAAGGAAAACCCGCGTTTTCTCTCCTGCAGGCTTTTTACATGCAGCCAGGTCACGAGCAAAATCCACAGAGCCAGAAGCATATACATTCGAACCAGCATAACGCCGGAATAAACCGCCGGGTTAAAACCATACAGGAGGCACACTCCGAAAATCATCACTCGCGTGATACGCTCCAGAACGTCCGCCGCCGTTACACAGGTCTGCGCTTTCCCACCAGGCGCAGCCGCGCTCCTCAGCGCACCCGTCACAATCCGCCGCGTCAGCTTCGCCAGCACACTCCAGCTCAGAACGAAAAGCACTATATTCAGTCCAATTCCTGACCATTTGCTGAACCTTCCGGGAAACAGCGAGCATACCGTATGCAGCAGCAGATAGTAAAACGGCGGATGCACGTCATAGGTCTGCATGCGCGTAACCGTCCCATACTGAAACCGCTGCCCCGGCAGAACCCGGAATTCGTCTACAATCTCGCTGCCCGGCTTCCACTCCCGGTCGGTCGGCACCAGACCGATCGACACGTTGGAGGAATAATAGGAATAATATTCATCATAATGGAACCCTGCTTTTTTACTTCCAAAATAAAAAATCGCAATCAGCTGCACCAAAAGCAGCATACCAAGGATCAGATACCAGTTTCGTTTCTTCACATTCCCTCCTGCCCGCAGACGCAAATTTATGTTCTGCAGTTCTATCATACGTTGTTTTTTGATAAACATTTCTTTTTATAATAGTACCATGTTCTATTTTAATTTATTTTTCTGCATAACTCAAGAAAGCATTCTATTGTCATGAATTCAGTTCGTCCATGCCATTCTGCAGACACGTTCGAAGGAAGCAGAACAATTCGTGGATATAGCCTGTATCCCCGACTATCTTCCACCTTTCAAAGAACTCTTAAAGGATCTGAGTGAGGCTTTATCGTATACAGGAATAATTAAGATTTAATATCGTTTTATGTAGTGACAAACCAATTTTGCTACGCTATAATTGTTACAGTTGTGTGACGCAGAGACGCTTCACACTTTTTTGTGCGGGCAGTAGGATATCCTGTGTATGGATTTCCGTTTTCCGCATTCGACGATTTATAAGAAAGAGAGGATCCAAAATGAAGAAACTGGCTGTATTTCTGCTGACCGGTCTGACATGCGCATCCATGCTGTTCGGCTGCGGAAGCAAAAATGACACCGTAGAAACCGTTCCGGTAGCTGAGGTGCAGGAAAGCACTGCCGCTCCTGCTGAAACAGAATCTGAGACGGAAACAGAAACCGTTGATGAGGATGTTCCTCCGGAAGAAGGCATGGTAAAAAGTGACCTGACCGGCGAATGGATCAGCGGCGATCTCGCAGATCAGCGTCCGATCGCAGTTATGATCCCCGATGAAAATGCAGCGCTCCCGCACTACGGGCTTTCCAATGCTGATATCCTGTATGAATGCAGCGTAGAAGGCAACATGACCCGTCTGATGGCTGTTTTCAAGGATTGGAAAAACATTGAACGCATCGGCAATATCAGAAGCTGCCGCGATTATTATGTTTACTGGGCAAAAGAATGGGATGCAATTTACTGCCATATCGGCGGTCCGTTCTACATTCTGAACGCGATCAATGATCCTACTACCAATAATATCACCGGTGCTGTTCTGGCAAGCGACCCTTCCCAGAAAAAAGGTCTGTACGACGCAGCCTTCTACCGCACCAGCGACCGTAAAGCTCCGCATAATGCTTATACAAGCGGCGACCGTATCGACAAAGCCGCTCAGGCGCTCGGCTATTCCGAAACCTATACTGAGAACTATCAGAGCGATCACTTCAAATTCGCTTCCACAAACAATCCGAACACGCTGGAACAGTACGGAAGCAGTGCAATCCCTGCAACCAAGATCGATCTGGCAGGCGCTTACCCGATTACCAAGACCTATTTCGAATATAACGAAGAAGATGGTCTGTACTATCGCTTCCAGGGTATGCAGAAAGGCGACCAGAAGCATATGGACGGCGCCAATAACAAACAGCTGGCATTCAAGAACGTTTTAGTTCAGTTTGCTTATTATGAAACCCGTGATGCGAAGGGTTATCTGTCTTTCCAGTGCCACGACGACACCAAAGACGGCTACTACTTCACAAACGGCAAGGGCATCCATGTAACCTGGAAAAAGACCAGCGACTTCGCACCGACCAAGTTCTATGACGACAACGGCAACGAAATCGAAATCAACCCCGGCAAGACCAACATCTGTGTAGTTGAGCAGGGTAAATCCATTGACGCAGAATAATTTGTTCTGACATATCAATCGCCCTATCCAGCAGGTATTTTTTAACTGCGGATGGGGCGACTTTTACTTTTTAATACTCTTTCAAGTCATTTCGGACAAATCATGTCGACTTTTTACAAGTTACGTTTTAATGAAAGACAGAATCCACTTTTAAAACCATTTCCAGTGTCCCAAGAGCGCTGCTATCTCTAGTGAACCCATCCGAAAACTATCATCGTCCGCTTCCTCCTGGTTATTTAAGAGTTCTTCTACCTCTACTGTGCTCATCAGAAGGTCATCGGCAATCTTCTCTATGCTCTCGCCCCGCTGGTATTTGCCCGCTGCAAGGTTCGCAAGACCTTGTTCAATTCCTTTCGCCAGAGCTTCCTGATAAAGTTCTTTTGATCGATAAGTTAATACCTTTCCTCCCATAACTTCAGCCACCTCCTTTTCCACATTTTCATATTTTGACGCCAGTTTTTCCACAACAGTACGGGATAGTTCACACAACGCCCCACCTGTGACTGACCTCATGCGTCCGTTTTTACACTCCTGATCCAGCATTTCTGCCACCCTCTCGTATTCTCTTCTCAGTTTCTCAAGACGCTCTTCATCGCTGTCGATCTGCGACAGTTCTTTTTCATACCGGAAGATATAAAACGGAATCAGCATCCATAAACGCCGGTGAACTACCCATTGTCTAAAGCCAATGGGCTTCCTGCTTCGCAGACCTCGTAACCTACTATCTCCACAGGCGTTAATTCGGGCAGTCCCTGCCCTATATATTTCTTTATGCTATTTGTCTTAATCCCTCTGTCAGTATATTTTTTGCGGCATTGATATCCCTGTCATGTTCCGCTCCGCATTTCGGACATATCCATGTCCTCACTGACAAATCTTTTGTATCTGGAT
>ENA-OWRC01001380-OWRC01001380.1-human-gut-metagenome-genome-assembly--contig:-NODE-1380-length-24102-cov-5.543269_pt1 | contig 24102 bp, 15 predicted proteins | sample MGYA00248268_ERZ651895 | MGnify/ENA primary metagenome ERZ651895 (study PRJEB26924, sample SAMEA4378242) | human gut metagenome | biome: human gut; feature: human-associated habitat; material: faeces...
TATCTTTCTATTTTCCTCCTTTCAATGGACAAATAGTCCAAAAAAAGAAGTCCCTTAGGACTTCTTAAGACTATTTTTTAAATTCTACTTTGTGTAACAAACTTCCTAAAATTTCTAATAATAGAATAAATGCTATTAAACAAAATAAAGCAATTTTACCACTAGCTGTTGTCAAAGATTGTGCAATACCACCAATGATAGGAATTGATAAAACGACTTTACCCATATAATTATTATAATTTACAGGGTTCATATCTTTTGTTTGATTTGCATCTCCTTTTGTAATAAATTCACCAGAAAGTTTTTTATTCGTAACAACTCTATGTGTCACTATAGAAGAGGCATCTTTAGCACCATAAAATGCAATAACATCTTTTTTTTGAATTGTTTCAGGTTCTTGATACTTTACATAAACAAGACTACCTACAGGAATTGCAGGTTCCATACTACCACTAATGACAGTATAAATATTATATCCAAATGCTTTAGGAACAGTTAATGGTATACACCCTAATATTAAAACAATTAATAAAATAGTACCCAGCAAGCTACACACTGTAGCTACTGGGTTCTTTTTCTTTTGTGACATTAAACTCTTTTCTTTCTAATTGTCATAAATGCTACAATAATTCCTACAATTGCTGCAAGCGAGATTGCTATACCTGCATAAATTGGTGTTGAACTATTTTTTTCATTATTAACTGAAATATTAGATTTTGGTGTATCTTCATCATCTAAATCAACTAAACCTTGTGGAACATCTTCATCTTCAGCTGTTGTCGTATCCCCATCATTATTTTGTGTTCCGCCTGTTGCATTTCCTGTTCCATTATTACCTTGATTTGCATTTGTTGAAGGTGTTGTTGAAATAACTGTTGTAACAATATTTGTATTTTCTATTATTTCACCCGTTTCACCTGGTTTATAAGTAAATGTGAAGACATTTTCTTTCTCATTTTCAACAAGTGTTTTTGTAAGAGCATAGGCTTGAGGTATATAACTATCAATATATTTATAAGCTACAACCGGTTTATCTCCTACATTTCCATATAAAACGGTATCTTCAGATAATTGCTTACCATTTTCATCTACATAACGTATCGTATAAGCAACCTGATTACCTTTTACTCCATAAACAACAACATAATCTAAATCACCATTAACTACAAAAGTTGCAGGATCCAAATTATCAACACTATCATGCCCACTCAAACGAATACCTTTAACATAATATTTACTATCTTGAGGTAATTCTATTTGTGATAGATCTAAAGAAACCATTTGTCCTTTAGAAACATTTATACTCATTTCATTTTGACTATTAATTGTTCCTTGATTACCAGTATATAAAGTAACTTTATATCCATATGCACAGACTTGTGTATAAGCAAGAGAAAGGAAAACTGTCAAAGACATCATCATGATAAATAATTTTTTTAATCGCTTCATCATTTATTCTCCTTTCTTTTCATCTTTTGATTTTTTCTTAAAGAAAATTGCAAGGATAATGAGTAACAAACCACTTACTAAACCTAACGCACAATACCATAAAATATTTGTACTATCTCCCGTTTTAACAGTAGAATAAACATTTTTATGTTCTATTTTATTAACAGTTACTGCTGGATTAGAGACGTTTTCTACAGCGAAATTCATTTCCAATTGTGCCATTGTCGCTTGATAACTATTCCCTTGTGTTTCTCCATCAACACTTAGTGTAAGTGTGACATACCCAACATCATTTTTAGCCAATCTTCCTAAATAGAAATAATCATCAAGACCTTTAATTTCTTTTAACCCTTGTGATCTATCTCCTCCAACAGTAGAACTGTCATAAATTAAAGTTTCATTATTTTGACTATCTACATAAGCTAGACGATATTCATAAGCACCATTAGTTGCCTTTGATCCATCTTCCAATGTTTTAATAATTTCATTTGTCATATACCAATCAGTATATTGACTATTTTTATTTTCGATTTTAACTTTTAAAGTCATTGAATCTCCAGGCTGGATATTACTTAATTCATCATTCATTTGATCTTTACCAAAATTAGTTGTCATTTGGCTACCATCAAATGAAACCTTCCAATGATCTTTTCCTACTAATTCTTTAGCTTGAACTGTTGAAAAAGTACCAACCATCATCATAAGTGCCATAGCAAGGCACAAAATTCTTTTTTTCATCATCTGTACCCTCCTATCCTAAACTCAATTCAGTTTCATCATCATTAACATTCACATCAATTCCCCAAGCACTCTTAATAGCATCTTTCGCATTATGAGTTTGTACTGCATCAACTTCTGCATCTAATGTAAATGTATATCCATTATAAGTATACTGATATTTAATTGTTTTTTTATCCTCTACTTTCGTATACATTGTTGACAATTGATTACTAATACGAATAGTTTTCATAAAATCCGGTGTTGTTTTCTTACTTTCAACTACCTTTGTATAATATAAAACAACACGTTCATCTGTTGATTGAGCCTCATTAATGACCCATCCATCTTGATTAAATCCTAATTCAATCAATGCTGGTGATAAATCAACATTTTTCCCTTCTTTATCTTGCCAACTCTTTGTTAAAACAACTCTTACAAAAGTATCAATATTACCACTGTTTTCTACAGCTAACTTTTCATCATAAGTTTTTCCTAAAGCAAACTTTTCATCATCTTTTAATAAATTTTGAAGAAGTTTACCTTCACCATTAGTTGTTGCATCTCCTTGATCATCATACGTCTTTGAACTAACAACCTTTCCATTTTCCTTTAAAGAAACTCCAATTGTAGACATATCCATAGAAGCCGAATATTGATCACTATAATATGTGAGCGCTGCACGTGCACTTCCTACACCACTTCCAAGTAATAAAACAGCAGCTATACCAAGAAGGATTGTAGGTTTCATAAAAATTGATTTCACTTTTTTCATTACCATAACCTCCTACTCTGTTTCATAAACTTGTTGCCAATTAGCAATTAAGTTTCCTTGATCATCATAAACAACCGGTGTAAATTCTTGAATAACAACGATATTATAATCTTTATCCTTATTATCATCATTTACTTCAGGTAGTGTGTATTTAATATTTAATTCACTTGTTTTATCTTTAGAAGAAAGCACTTTATTATAATAAATATACCCATCATCACTTTCTTGCCAATCTTTACCTAAATTATATCTAATTTTAAGGTTATCCGCTGCAAAAACTTTAATTCTCACAAAACAATCATAATCACCAACATTAGTAATCACAACATGTTTCCCATCTTTATCGACATCTTCCTCAATCTTCGTATCTGTAAAACCTAAATCCATTTTATATCCACCAGTTGCATTCGTATGAGTCGTAAAATATCCCAAAGCCTTACCAATACCTAAAGTAGAAATCATCACAAGAGCAACAATAGATAATACTAATTTTTTGTTAAATTTTCTCATATCTCTATCCTCCTACTCTTGAACTGTCTTATTTTCTTTACTTTGTTTAACTGTATAATCTTGATCTTCTTTTGAATATTTATAATTATTAACAATTCCATAACCACCATGAATTTCACTAGAAGCCTTATTTTCAAAAGTTGCACTAGCAATTTCTTGACTATCTTCATCTGCCACTAATGATTCCAAAACTTTTTTAGAATCACCAACAATTTCATAACCAGCTCCTGTATAAACTTCCGTAACAGTTACTTTTGAACCTGCTGGAATATCAGCAATTCTAATTGTTTTCTCTTTTACTTCATCAAAATTTAAAGTAATAAATCTTGTTTCTTTTTGATTTTCAATTGTTTCAATATCAACTTGATAAACAAATGTTGCATTTGTTGTTAAAGTTGTATTTTGACTTGTTAATTTTTTAGTAATTTGAATAGAACTCATTCTTAATTCTCGATCAGCTTTAATACCAATAGCTTTCGAACCAACTAAATCATAATACCATGTATCATCCTTTTTAGTTGTATAATAATAATTATTTGGAAGAGAAACTAAATAAGGTGTAAACTTATAAGAATAATATTGACTATTCATATCATTAACAACAACTAAATAAAGTCCTGTTTGTAAATTTGTTAGCTTAACATATCCGCCTTTTAAAGTTGCTGTATAAGCTGGAGTAGCATCTTTAATAACTTTAGAAGCTTCACTTGCTCTTTGTTTCCAAGTCTTCGCTGATTGAGTTGCATCATATTTAACAGTTGACCAATCAATGTCTTTAAATGCATCTAAACCTGTATAATTGCCACCTTGGCTAATAGAAGCAACCTTATAAAGATCCACCTGAACATCATTTTTCGATAAATCCTCAGCATAACTATGAGAGCTAATTGAAATTTCTAAACTACATTTTTTATTAACATCTACAGGTAATGCTGCTTCAACATTTGGTAAAACAACAACCGTAAACATCATTATCAACCCTATAAAGATAGCCGATAACTTACAAAATTTCTTTTTCATCCTCATATCCTCCCTTATTTCTTTTTATTAAAAACATATCTCATTATAATAATAACAAGTATCGTAATTGATAAACCTAAAACTAAAATCAACATATAATAGTTTTTAATAGACTCTAACATTCTATCTCCAACAGATTGTTTAACATCTTCTTCACCATTATATTCAACACGATGTCCTCTTACAATTAAACGATGACTATTCACTCCATAAGGTGTACAAGTAAATAATGAAACATAATCTTGACCTTCAGTAATAGACAAAGCATTTTGTAAAGTTTGATGATCATCTTTATCAACCATTGGTAAAATTTGATCTACTTCATAAGCTAAAACCTTATCTAAAATATGCAAATAAAATTTATCACCTGTTTGTAGTTGATCAATATCAGTAAACAATTCTGCACTAGGAAGACCTCTATGTGCTGCTAAAACACAATGTGTACTTTCACCTCCAATAGGAAGTTTAGACCCATTAATATGACCAACACCCGTTTGTAAAACATCATCACTTGTACCATGATAAATAGCTAATTTAATATTGATTTCAGGAATAGAAATATATCCCATGATTCCATCATTATTCATATTTAAAACTCGATTATATTCACTATTTTCACTATCCTTGGACTTTTCACCAAACACATCAGCAAAAACATTATTCCCACTTATTGTTTCATTAAATGCTTGTGCATTTTGCCATTCTTGACTAAAGTCTTCACCAGACATATCATCAACTATTTTTTCATAATTACTAATCAATTTATTTTGTCGATAAGTATTCCATTGATTAGAAACAGTAGGATAAATCATAATACCCAACCCAACTAAGAATAACAATCCAACCAAAATACTCGGTAATCTCTTTTTCATATAACTACTCCTTAGATCTCATCTTTTTATCCTTTTTATATAAAATAAAGATAAAACCACCAGTAACAGCTAAACCAACAATAACCCATAACAAATAATTCGTATGAAGACTTGTAAAACCATTTTTCTTTTCCTTATTTACAACAGATTTGTTATAAGAAACACGATGACCTGTTACAATCAAACGTTGAGTATTCACACCATAAGGTGTACATGTAAGCAACGAAACTAAATCTTTTCCCTCTTGCACAGCCAAAGCTGATGTATCATCAGGTTCAGTTTCAACAATACTATCAACTTCATAACATAACGTTTTATTCAAAACATGGACCAAAAAGTGGTCTCCCTTTTTAACTTGATCCAAATCAGTAAATAATGTTGCACTTGGCAACCCCCTATGTGCAGAGATAACTGCATGCGTATCTTTACCCCCTATAGGTAAAGAACTTCCTTCCAAATGTCCAGCAGCCTTACTTAATACTTCTTCACTCGTTGTATGATAAATAGGTAACTTCACATCTATTTTAGGAATTTCAACAATACCCATTATTCCATCACCAGCAAGATTTAAAGCTGAAGTATATGACTTATCTTCTGACTTTTGATTTTCTGCTTTAATAAATGTATCCGGCAAAATATGTGGTGCTAAAGCATCATTATATGCCTTTGCTTTTTTCATTTCTGCATCATAATCTATTGAATCACTCTTTTGACTTACTATCTTTTCATAGTTACTGATTAAACAATCATGTCTATAACTATTCCACTTATTGGCAACAAATGGATATACCAATAAGGACAAACCAGCAACGAATATCAAGATTATAACTATATTGCTTAACTTTTTTTTCATCTGGACTCTCCTTATTCTTATATCATTTTAAGAATCAGAGGCTAAAAGCCTCTGATAATTATTTTATTTTTCATGTTTCTTTTTATTCATAAAGAATAATGCAGCAGCTACAACCATAATTGCACATCCACCTACTGTAAAGATTGTAGTACCAATACCACCAGTTTCAGGTAGTGCACCTACTTCTGTATCTCTCATATCTGTATCAGCAGTAAATTCTGCAGTTGCTTTATCACCACTAATTGTTAAAGTCGCGCTTGAATTAGTTTCATTAATAGAATATCCATCAGGAGCAGTAACTTCTTTAAATTGATATTCACCTTTATCTAAACCTTTAACTACTAATTGACCATTTGCACCAGTTACAACTTCAGTTACGACACCAGTTTGATCTTTAGCTAATACATAAGTGTTATTACCTTTATCAACAAATTTAAGAACATTTCCATCTTTATCTAATACATTGAATCCTGCACCAGCTAATAATTTTTTATCACTTTCTTTTTCATAATCATTTGTTTTTGTTAAAGTAATTGCACCTTCATATAAATCTACAGAATCACTTGAATAATTTTCTGAACCTGTACGACTTACATTAGCCGTATTTGTTACTTTATCATTTTCAGAAGTTACCAATACATCATAAGTAATTGTAGCATCTTTTCCAGCATTACTGTTTGTATCATCAATTAAAGATGATAAATCTAATTCAAATGAATTAGTTGCATCATCAAATGTAGGAGCAATATTTATTTCATTATCCCCTAATTTAACAACAACTGTATCTTTTTTGTATTCTGCACCTGTTAATGCATCAGTTACTTTAAATAACTTATTTGTTGCAGTTGGATCAATTGAAGGAACTTTTACATTAATTGTATAAGTCACTGTTTGACCATTGTGTACAGCACCATCTGCATCATTAACTGTTTTAGTTAATTTAGTTTCTGATCTTTTTACATTTAATTCAGCATTTTTTAATGTTGCTGGATTATTAGCATATTCAAAATTAATTGGAGCAGCCATAACATTATAAGTATATTTATTTGAGTTATCTACAACTTTAACAACATATAACCCTGCACCATCTACTTCTGTTTTTCTTTTACCGTTATTTGTAAATCCAGTAAATCCACTTAAGTTACCTAATCTAGCTAACGCTTTAGAATGAGCAGCACTATTAGCTAATGAAGCTAAAATAGCTTGATCATCAGTTTTACCATACTCATCTCTAAAAATTTGAGCGACTGTTTCATCAACAAAAGCCCATCCTGTTTTTGTAGTTTTATCTTGTTTAACAACTTTTAAATAAGATAATGTTACATTTTCGTCTGTAGCAATGTTTTTTACTGTAATTGTTGGATTAGCGGCAGCTACTGGTACTACCATTGCAAATGCCATCAATAATGAAACCACCATTGCTGAAACTTTTTTAAATAATTTCATATTCTATCTCCCTTTCTTTTTATATATATATAAGAGTTATGAATAAATAGGAAAACTATTTGTTAATATACTCATTATACCTTTTTCTATATATAGCAACTGCTGCTACCATCATAAGCAACATACCACCTGCCATATACCAATAAATTCCTGTTCCACCTGTTTCAGGTAAAGTATATTTCACATGTATTCTATAAATACCATATTCAGATTTATTCTTTTTACAATTTTCAAAATCAGTAACACATTCTTTGTCATTACCATTTTTACCATCGTTAATAGCATATCCTATATTAGATTCACTATTACCAACCTTATTTCCATTGGTATTTGTGTTACTTTCATCAGTAGCACTACCACCATCATATCCTACTTTTAAGAAGAAATCCGTTCTACCATCTGGTTTAACTTTAGAAATCTTATCTTTCGTAGTTTCTGATGTACATTGATCATCAGTATACCATTGTATAGTTAAATCGCCTTTTGTAATTTTTTCAAATTCTTTCGTTGATTCATTGTACTTATATACAACATTACCTTTACTATTAACAACAGTTTCTATATCAAAGACTTTACTATTTCCAATATTAGTATCATCAACTGGAACTGTCTCACCACTATTGATCCAAATATCATCATTACTGGTTGCAATATCAACTTTTACATTCACTTTAGGTTGAGGTAAAACAGCTTCACCAAAACCTGTCGTTATTTTTGAATCTGGACTTACGTTAGTTGGAACGTTATTACCACCTATATATTTGTCACGTGCTTTAACAGTAATTGTTGTGTTCCATTCACCAGTATTAACATTTGGAATCGTTTGGTCAGTCCATCTAATTGCTTGGGTATTATTAACTTCGTCATAATACGCCATACCAACTTTGCCATTAGTTCCTGTAATTTCTATTTCACCTTGCTTAAGTTCATCATCTGTTATAACATTTCCATCATTACCTACTAGTTGGAAACGTGGATCAATTACATCAACAATATTAGCATTTTTAATATCAATATTTTGTGATATTGTTTGTTGAATTTTAGCAAAGATTACCTTTAATTCATCAACATTTGCTGCTGTAAAAGCACAATTTGTTGATGCAATATTTTCAGATAACCAATTAGATGTTTCATCATTCAACTTTAATCCAACTGTATATACCGTTATACCCGATTCTCTTAATTGTCTTGCTATTTCTTTGGAATCATTTTTATCCGTGTCTTCAGAAGGTGCCCCATCTGTAAATAAAATAACATATTGAGGAACATCTGTACGTTTAGAATTAGCTAAATTTGTTTGTGCTATACTTAAGCCTTTTTGAGGAGACGTACCACCAGCTGCATAGATACTTGCAATTGTTTGTTTTAAGCTATTTTTATTATCTCTTGCATTTACTAGATTGCTTAAATTATTTCCATAAGCATTGAATGTTGCAACACCAATTCTACTATTTTCTGAGGATTCTGCTGTTGCTGAAATAAATGCTGAAGATGCTTCTTTTAATCCAGTTAATCCACTATCCAATGTATAAATTGTTGTGTTGTTATCCCTTTTATTTCCATAATAACCTGAAATCTTATCTGGTACATTTACCCAACTACTTCCGTTATAATATTTCCATGTATCATTTATATAAATCATTGGATATTTAGCGTTTTTATAAGTATATGAATTACCATTAGTATGCTTATATGAAACATCTGTTAATGTATTATCATAATAATATACCTTATTAACATCTAAACTATTTTTTGCATCACAGTATTTTCCAACAGCTCTAAATCCTCCCTTATCTGTAGGATTGTTACTATTCCCATTGTAAAGCATACTACCTGAAATATCTAAAACCATCATAATATCAGCTACTGCTTCTTTTTGAACTACGCTTGAACTTGTAGATAAAGATTTAGCAGTAATGTTAATATCATATGTTCTTTCATCCCAATCTTTTACTTTTGCAGTCTTGTCATATTGTAAAGAGTTTTCAATAATTTCTTGAACCTTTTTATTTTCAATTTTATATTTACCATTTGTTTGTGCTACTTCTTGTTCTTGATCATCTTTAACCAAGTAGAGCTTTGCTACTGCATTATTATTGCTATCAACTGTAACTCTTACTTTCCATGTATCATCAGAAACTAAATAGCCATCTGGAGCACTTACTTCTGTTAAGGTATAGGTACCTTCTTTTAAACCACTAAAAGTAATATTTCCATCACTAGTTGATTTAACTCTGCTTACTTCTTTTGTTGAATCATTTTCTAACTTAAATACTGCATCACTTAATCCATTTCCGTTTTCATCAACCTTTTGAAGATTCAAATCAGCTTTTGGCTTTTCTATAACATCAACAACTTTTACATTTGGAAGAGTAAATTCCATTTGACAATTAGATTCTCCAGCGCCACGTTCCATATAAAGAATTGTTAATTTATGCGTTTGATTTTTTTGCTCTTCTGTTAAACTTCCAGGAGTTAAGCCTAATTTACTCCACAAATCAACACTATCTGTAGCTGCATCATGAATTCCACCTAAATCAATAATGACATTGGTATTATCTAAAACCACCCACATATCATCATCACCGGTAAATTTATAAGTCAAATCACCGACATAATCACCTATTGTGAATTCAACATCATATCTCATTCCAAAAAAGTAATTTGGTGTTCCTTCTGTAGAATAATCATTAAGTGGGAAGAAATTTGAACCACTTGTTGTCACTTCTTTATTATTTTGTGCTGTATCAATAACTGAAGTTAATTTATAAGTATCACCTGTTTTATGAAATTTCAAATTCATACTATCTATATAACGTCTAAGATAAGTTTCTTTTCCATTGATTGTTACTGTTTCATTACTCTTAACAAAGAATCCTGGTTCAGTATAATTAAATTTTACATTTCCATCACTATCTACACCATTCAACAATCCTTTAATTACTTTGCTGCTTCCTGTATAAGCATTAACATCATAGTCATCTTTCATCAATTCATAAGAATATGTTTCATAATTGTTTCCTGTACCTAAATCACTTCTACTTTGATATTCAATATTTTGCCATCCATTCCAATAAACACCTTTCCATGAATTTCTAGATGTCCCAGATGTCAATTTTTGATTAGTATTATCTCCTAACATATTAAAAGAATAATATTTTCCATTTGATTCACCAGCTCTTACTGTGTAATCATAGAAAGAAGTATCTCCTAATACATCTGTTTCTTTGGCAGTGTAATTCACTACAACCGTTGCACTTCCAGTTCCTGTCAATTCAATATAATTTTTATTTGATACGGCATTTCCATCAACAGTTACACTACTTACATCCCAATTTATTGCTTTAGCGTAATCGTTGATTTTTGATCCATAAGATAGAGTTTTCACATCATCTGAATAGATTTTTTTGCTTCCATTATAATGTTGAATTGTAACTGTAATATCTTTTTTATCGCTACTTTTATTTTCTATTACATAACTAGAAGCAGTTGATTGAACCGTTGCACTTCCAGTATTGCTGCTTCTTTCATTAGCAGAGGCAATAATCGCACTACTAATAACAACCGCTATTGCTAGAACAAATAAACCAATTCTTCTCATACGTTTCAGCATAATTTTTACCTCCCATTTTAATATATATATTCACCATTTTATTAAATATTCCTATAAGACGGTAAAAAGCCGCCTATTCTTTTTGGTTTTATTTCAAGCCATGATATTTGAAACTGCTTTTCAAAATCTTGTGGTTTTAATATATGTAGTAAAAACAGACCTCTTCTGTTTCATGAGGTCTGCTTTTTTGCTTTATATTACTTTGATATCATGTCATAATTATTTAAATATATAGAAAGTAAAAAGGATGATACCCAACATCGCCAAACGTCACTTATCATCCTCTGTCAAAAGACATGATTATAATAACTGATTACTCTATAAAACTCAATACTTCCAAAGCTAAAAATGATTTTGATGCTCTTATAAAATTCAGAAAACTATATTCTGATCTCATTTCTTCATTTTCTTTATCTTCTATTGAATGCACCTGTGGCAGTCATAACTGGCATATGCATTCTTCCTATTCTCGCTTCTATGATTTTCTTGGAAGAAAAATCAAAGTTTCCATTCAGCGTATTATCTGTGCTTCATGCGGTAAAACTCATGCTCTGCTTATTGAAGATATGATTCCTTTTTCTACTTTTACATTCTCTCAAATCATCGACTGTCTTGATGATCCTGATTTCCCTGTGGATAACTTTCACAGATCTTTTCTGATCAACAAATATTATAACGTTGAACAAAATTACCGTTCATACTGTCAAATAAACCGAAGAAATCATATGCTTATTTTTCTTCCAACATAACTTTTATCTTTTTTTCTGTTCTTTTCATTATCATTTAAGTAAAGATAAACAGAAGGAGATGATTTTGAAATGAATTTGAACAAATTTTTATATAGCGCTGGTGATTTCTATGAAACCTGATACCAATACTATGTCCACTGATCACAACAGTGATGTATTAAAAATATTTGGTATTGATAGTAACATCATTGAACATTACGATATCTTCCATAGAAAAGATGGTGTCCATATTATCTTGAAACTTATAAACAGAGAACAGCGTTGCCCTGTTTGCCAGACCAGAACAACTAAAGTTGTCAATTACATAGATAAGAAAATAAAACATTCTGTTGTTTCCACTTCCTCTTGTTTCATTGATTATCATGCCCGACGTTACAGATGTCCTGCATGCAACAAGACTTTTTATGAATCCAATCCTTTTACTTTTGAAACGGAAAGGATCTCGTCAGCTACCGTTTATAGTGTTCTGCAGGATCTTAAAAAGCCATTTGAAACATTTAAAAGTGTTGGTGAAAGATATCATATATCCACCAATACAGTCATCAACATATTTGACAGATATATCAGTACACCAAGGCTTCCCATGCCATCTGTACTTTCAATAGATGGAGTATATGTTCCAACCGATGACAGAAACAAATATCTCTGCATACTTTTTGATTTTGAAACAAAGATGATCATCGATGTCCTGCCATCAAGACATAAAAATGTGTTATCGGCCTATTTTCATAGCGTTCCTCTTGATGAAAGAAAAAATGTTGAATATATGTCATCCGATATGTGGGTATCCTACCACGACATATCAAAAATATTCTTACCCGATACTATCAGGACAATTGACAGATTCCACCTCCTTATGGAGTTTTCAAAAAAATTTAATTCAATCAGATGTGAAACAATGAAAAAATATGCACTTACTAAAAATGCCTATCAGAAAGAAAAAACAAAAAGAAAACTGAAACCTGATGAAGAAGCAATCTATAGAGAAGCATGTATCAACTATTACGCCTTTAAAAAATTCAGCTGGCTTTTCTATAAAACTGATTCTGATATTTTAAATCCAAACAACGATAAGAAGTTCAACAGGGTATTCAACCGATATATGAATTTTTATGATATCCATGAACATATCTGTTCATGTGATAATGGTTTTGAAGAAATATGCAATCTAAAATATGATCTCGATATGTTCTTTAAAAACAGTACAGTCGAAACCGCAAAAGAGAACCTTGAAAATTTAATAAAGGATTTTAAAGAAAATGACCGTGATGAAATGAAGAACTTCGCAGGTACTCTTTCCCGTTGGAAAAATGAAATCATTTATTCTTTTACGATCATCGGTGAATCAACTATCAATAACGGGCGCATAGAAAATATAAACCGAACGATTAAGACCATCAAAAGAAATACGAACGGATATAAAAACTTTGAGCGCTTAAGAAGACGCATAATGTGGTGTGTAAACAAGCAGGGAAATATAATACTCAGTCAAAGAAAGGAAAATGAATCATGAAAAAATATACAGTGATTGTAGATGAAGATTATCAGGCGTTTAATGAAAACTGCAATATAACGCTAGATGAAATTGATTTAAAAATACAGGCCCTAAACAAGGAGTTGGAAGACATAAAGAATATAGCTTTGAAAAACTATGATATCCTAGATAAACTTTTCGAACTCAGACATGTAGATTTTTAGACAATATAAAACCATGAGGTGTCTCATTTGAGATTTGCCTCATGGTTTCTCATTAGCTCTATTTCAAAAATATCATGTTATTTCATAAAGCCTTCTTTTTTGAATTGGGCGGCCCGGCAATCATATACTTTTGTACTTAGACCCGTAACTTTGCGTCATTAGCTTTCACTAATTTTGCTATTATCCTTCACTAGAATTCTATCATAAAATCAACGCTTTTTCAATTTTTCAAAAGCCATTTTTTATAACCAATTTTCTCAGTTTTTCACATATTTTTTATTTAATTTTATTATTTTATATCCTTATTCAATTTTTGACAATCCTACAAAACCAAACGACATTTTTTAAATCTAAACTGCACTAATATTCCTTTCTCCATTCTATCTATTGACACATTTATTATAGAAAATATATGTTCATAAATATATAAGGGGTGTCCGCCATAGCTACAAATCTTTACTTTTTCAAACTTTTTTCGTTCCTTTTTATTATTGAGACTATGAGTATCATTTACTTATATTATATAGATTCATTCTTCGCTTGTCAATTTGATATAAAAGAAAAGTGGAATGAATTTCATCCCACACATTTGATGATTTAAAAGATATCTATTATTTTAAATCACAAATTATTCTTTTATTTGTTTTTTCTTCAAGAAACCAAAGATACATAACAAAGAAATAAACAATAAAATTACATAAATAACAATATTTGTATTATCTCCTGTTTTTACAGTTGTTACATTTGTTTTATAAACAACTTTTTCTTTAATTTGTTTAGAATTATATAAATTAAATGTTTGATCATCTACAAGTTGAGCATTTCCAGAAATCTTCGTTACAATACCATAATCATCTAATTTAAATTCTGTATCACTTGCTTTTACATAACCTGTTGGAGCTTCAACTTCTCTTAAGATATAAACAGTATTTACATTTAATTCTCTTAAAGTGCTAAATGTATCTGTTGTGGAAATCCAATCACAAATAACTTTTCCTGTTTCTTTTTCAAGAATTTGTAAATGAGCTCCTGTTAAATAATTACCTTGATTATCTACTTTCGTTACGTTTAATTTAGTTACTTCATCCGCTACTCCAATAGCTTCTAAATTGACACTTGTATCTTCATTTTCTAATAGCACTATTGATTGTTGTGCATATAAGGTTAAACTATCCTCTTGTTTTTCTTCTTCTAAATCTTCTTTTTGATTATCATAAATTAATTGATAAGAAATTTTACCATTTTTATGACGTATCCATTTAATTGTAAATGTTCTTGTCTTATATTCATCAACTGTATGTCCATTAGGTGCAGAGATTTCTTTAAAATAATATTGATATCCAGGAACAGCTTTCACAAATGTCATATATCCTTCACTATTAGAGGTTTGTTTTTCAATAAGAATATCTGTTCCTTTTTCATTTACTTTATATAATCCATAAACAGCACCTTCCAAAGGATCTTTTGATAAATCTTTAGAACGTTTTTGAACAGTTAATGATAACGGATGATAAATATTATTAAATGTAACATCATCCACTTGTTTATCATATAATAGATATTCTACTTCAGATTGTAAATTATTACCGTTTCTTGAAACATCAATATTGACTTGATAAATAGATTGATCATATTCAACAAATGGATCATTATCATTTATATGTTCTTGAATATAATAAACATAATGTCCTTCTTGATTAAAATTCAATGTATTAAAGTAAATATTACCTTGATCATCATTTGTTTGTGTTTCAACAACTTCATTATTACCATCCAATAAATCAAATTGATACATACCTGCAGATAATGCTTTACCACCAACTAAATTCTTTTTAGCAACCAATTGAACATCTACTGCCGTTGGATTGATATAAGTATTTGTAATCGTAATACTACCATCTTCATTTTGAATATATTGTGTCTTATAATAATCTACTTTATCTTCTTTAACAGTATAAACGTTTAAATTTCCTTGACTATCTTTTATTGGTAAATTATCAAACGAACTACTCCATTGATTATCATTTGATAATACAATAGATTGTCCTTCTACAACTTTACCATTTTTAACTAAATGCACTGTTACAGGTTGGATGGTGTCGCTATGTCCTTGATCATTCCATACCTTATTTACTTTTAATGATTTAACAACTTGGTTTGTAAGTGATAAATCTTGTGAAGTTTCTACAACTACCGATTGATCTTTAACAACTTGATTATTTTCATTCGTTACTTTAACCGAATCAACATTCAAGCCACCTTTACCGTCTTTATTTACAACAGCTTCTACATGATATTGATGATTTGTATAAGCAACACCAGCAACTTCCTTACCAGCATTCATTTCTTCAATCGTATAATGATAAGTACCCGGTTGATCAATTTCTACATTATCAAAGCTATAAGCCCCTACTGTATCATTTTTAGCAGTATCTATCATATTACTTTGTTCATTATCATTTCCTTCGTATAAACCAAATCTAAACAAACCATCATCCATTATAACGGATTGTCCGGCACTGACAGTTTTAATACCACCCATCGATAATAAAGCTACTTTATATTCAAAAAGTCTATTAGTAAAGTCGAGTTTATCTTGATCAATATATTCATTTTGACCATTTACAATATCAACTGAAATATCAAACTGATTACTATCATTTGCTTTTACATCAACTTTTACAATATATTGAGTTGTATCATAAGTGACCTCTAAATTATCACGTACTTCACTTACACGATAATAATATATTCCTGCTTTTTGATAATGAATTGTTTTAAAATGATAATTACCATCTTGATTATTTTCAACTGTTTCACTATATCCATCTTTTTTCAAAGTTGCTCCATCTTGATCTAATTCTTCAATTTTAAACTTGAAATCACCTGCATCAAAAGCTACATCTTGTCCATCTTGGTCATATAACGTATTAGTTACTTTCAATTGATTATCTTCAAATACAGCTTTCGCTTCAACATAATAAACAGTTTCATCATATTGAATACCTGTTTTCTTTTTATCAGCTTTTTCATAAATCTTATAATAAGTCGTACCAGCTTTTCTAATATCTTGAATATCAAAAATAAATTGACCTTCTTTATTTGTTGTCTCTAACTTTCTACCATTTTCCTTTTCTTTACCTTGAATACCATCAACTTCAACTAATTCAAAAGTAAATTCATCATCAACTAGCTTCTTCCCTTTTAAAGACTTCGTTCCAATAATTTGTGTTTCACCACTTGCATTATATTCATTTGTAAAAATTATTTCATCATGATCAATAATTCGATAAGAAACATCATAATTACCATCTTGTTGATTACTTACAGTTACTTCTATAATATAAGAATCATTATTTTTATTATAGGTAACACCATCTTTAGTTGATCCACTATTTTCTTCATTAATTTGATAATAGAATGTATAAATATCTTTCTTAGAAAAATCTAAATCTTTATAAGCAATATTAAATTTAAACTGACCATTCTTATCATTTTTAACAGTTTCTTTTTCAATCGAATCTAAGATTTCTCCTTTATACAAACTTCCTTTTTCATCATTTACTCTTGTAATCTTAAACTTAAATTCTCCACCGCTTAATACTTGACTTACACCTTGATCAAGTAATACTTTCTTACCATCAATCCTTACCTTTCCTTGACCACGATAAGTATTTTTAAAATTCATTTCATCAACAGAAGTACTATCTTTAAGAATTTCTTTTGATACTTCTAAACCATCATCACTATTTTCAACACTTACATGAATGATATATTCTTGCTTGTCATAATCAATATAAGATAATTTATTATTAACTTCTTTTACAACATAATAATAATCACCTGTTTGATGATATTCATCAAAATTTATAAATGAAAAGTCTCCATTTTCATCATTTGTTGTTGTCATCAATTGCTTTTCAACAGTATATTTATTGTTATTTTTATCATAATCTATTTTAGAAATACTAAAAGTAAACATACCTTCTTCTAATTTTTTATTGATTAATTTTTTATGACCTACTACTTGAATACCTACCGCATTTTTAAAAGTTAAATTTTCTTTTTCCTCACTTGTAGGTTTTGCCATTTCATCCACATAAGAAATACTTCTAGAAACTTCTTTGATATTTCCTTGTCCATCATCTTCCATCTTGATCTTTATTTGATAGACAATCGAATCATACGTAACATTTGACTTATGATTATTTACTTCAGAAACCGTATAATAATATGTCCCTGCTTGATTAAAATGAATCACAAATTGACTTTGACCTAAAGAACTATTTGTTACTGTTTGGCTATTACCAATGGTCTTTTTAAAGTTTTCATCCGTTTGTTGCAATTTAAACTTAAACATATTTGCTTTTAAAGTGCCACCTGTTAATTGTTTATGAATAATTAACGTTGTAGAACCTTCAGCTTGATACGTATTTTTAAATTGAATATCATTATTTTCAACTGTTCTTTCAACTGTGGCTGTACCATCTTTTTGATCAGTCACAACCACTTTTATTCTATAAACTTTTTGATCATAACTTACACCTTGATAAGTTCCTTGTAAAACAGGATTAACTTCTTTAATACTATAATAATGTATTTGTTTTTCACCATAAGTTAAATCTTTATAAGAAATCTTTCCAAAGTTAAAATCACCTTGACTATCATTTGAAACTGTCTTGCTTTCACCAACTGCTGTTTGATAATCCGATTTTGTTTCTTGAAGAACAAAATTAAATTCATTTGCATTTAAATCTCTACCTTCTAATATTTTATGACCTTTAAATGTCGTAGCAGCATTTGAAGAATACGTATTTTCAAACGTAATAGAATCTACATTTTGTCCATTAATAGTCATTGTCTTACTAACAACTAATTGATCTTTCGATTCATCATATTGTACATCAACTATGATGTTATAAATTCTTTGATCATAATTTATACCACCATGATGTGTATTCTTTTCTTTTAATTGATAATAATGTTCACCTATATCTTTTTCATCATAAGAAAGATCAATTTGAATATTTCCCTTTTGATCATTTGTTACTTCTTTTTCATGTCCTTCTTTTGTTGAATATTCACTATCTTTGTATTCTTGTAATCCATAAGTAAACTCACCACTTTCAAGTTTCTTACCATTTAATACTTTTTTACCAGCAAGACTTAAAGAAATCTTTCCAACAAAGTTAAATTCATTACTAAATTCAATCTTTCCACCTTCAACAACAGGATCATCTGCAATTAAAGCATTATCTTGTTTTTCTACATGAATACTTACTTTAAAAGTATGGCTATCATATTGAACATGATTCTTACCATCATTTACTTCTTTAACTATGTAGTAATAATCACCTGGTTCTGTATAAGTTAAAATATCCTCATCACTAAAAACAAATTGACCTTTTTCATTATTAGTAGTTACAACAGCTTCATCATCTGGCGTACTATAACTACTATCTGTATATTTTTGTAATTCAAATTTAAAATCATTGCCTTGTAATTCTTTTCCTATTAATTTCTTTGTTCCACTAATAGTTTGTTTAGCCTCTAATTTTTCTGATGCACCATTATTAGACATAGATAAAGAATTATTCACATTGACAACTTTTTCTTTTTGATGAATTTCATTATCATGATTATATTTTGCTGCAATTACTTTTCCACCAATAGTTCCATTATGATAAAACTCACCCGCAGGTAATAAGAAAATACCACCATTTTGATTAGATAATGTCACTTTACCTGTATAAGGTTGCACATCACCATTATTTACTGTATAAAAATTCCAAATAACTCCTGTTTCTAAGTTATCAAAATCCGCATCTAATTTAATGCCATTTTTCGTATAATCACCTGTAATATCAATAGTACTTTGTCCATCTTGAACTTCAACATTGACAATTGCCCATTTTTTTGAAGTATCAAAATTTAAAGAACCTACACTCTTTAAATAATCGGCATTATAATAATAAACTTGCACATCATTTGAATCTTGAGCATGTACTAAATTCTTTGAAAGTATTTTTAAATTATCAAACTCTTGATCCCATGCAATAGGTTGAAATCCGTTTGTTCCTGCTTTAATAACCTTCACTTCACCGTTATTATAATAAGTCACTCCAGCAGGTACATTTCGATAATTATCTTTACCTTGATTGATAGCTTCTTTATCAACTGCGTTCCAATCATCTTGATTTTCAAGAACAACAATACTGCCATTACGAGGTTTAAAAATACTATGATTTTTAACTTGTCCAAATTGACTCACATTTTGGAACCCAGATTCCAAATGAATCAAGCCACTATGATCTGCATTAACTTCTATCTTATTTCCATTTTCATCAATATAAGATGAACCATCAGGAATAATTTCCTTTTCAACACCATTTTCACTGATAACTTCTTTCACTTGATAGTCACCATCTATAAAAGAATATCTTTTATTTGAACTACTATCTTTCATCCCATCAAATACAAATTTAGCATTTCCATTGCTATCTGTTGTTTGTGTCATTACATCAATCAAAACAGATTGACTACTATCCATTCGATAAAGTCTCAAAGTTACATTTTTATTTGCTTGAGGTTGATTATTGATCATAAATGATTTACTGACTGTCAATTGATTTTTATAAACTTTTGTATTATTCCCTGAAAAGTTATAATCAGCACCTAAATCAGCATATTTAGCAGCAACACTACATTCCAAATCATTATGTGACGTCGCATCTAATGAAAATAAACCGTAGTTTTTAGCAGCTCCTAGACCAGATTGAATCGCCGCATCAGACATTACTTGATTACGTGTAATTTCTGAAACATTATTATCAAAAGCATAAGCCTTTATTTGAATATAAGCCACAATCATAGCAATAGCTAAAATAAATGCTGTAACTTTTTTATACATTTTTTTCATATGAAAGGTTTTCATTTTTCATTACACTTCCTTTCCATGCTTTTTTCTTTTTAAAATAATTATAATAACAATGAGAACTGCTAACAATCCAGCAACAAGATAATATACTTGCGATGAACTTGACTCTTGGCTTTGAGCATCTATATTTGCTTGTGGTACTGCTTCATCTTCAACATTTATACCATCAACCGATGAGGTACTTCCTTCATTACTATTATTTTCACTACCATCTCTATTTTCAACACCAACCGTTGAAAAAGCTCCTGTTTGATTATTTCTACGATAAATTGTTTGTCCGCCAATAACAGAAGATTGCCCTTCTACTTCAATAACTTCTTCACGAATAATTTCAGTATCAACATTAATAGGATCATTAACATTTCTATAATAGATCGTATAAATACGTCTAGGAGAATAAAAACTATGATTAATCGTTATTGATTGACCATTGACTAAAACATATTGTTGTTGATTAACTGTTAACTCTTTAACGATATCTATTGTTGTATCTTCATCTTTTTTATTAATTTCTATTTTTTGTGAAGCAATTGTTTCATCAGTTGCAATATTTTTATATTGCACTTCTACAGCATAGCTCTTTGGTGCTGTGTATCCTTTGGGATTATAGTAAACATAACTTACATGTTCACTTTCACCATAACTATGCTTTAATACTTGGGACATTCCTTGATCTACTGTATAGATATTACCATTTGAATCTTTATATTCTTTTTCCACTTGATATTCAACACTTTGACCAGGTCGAACTTCTAATTGTACTACTTCTCCAAGAATCTTATTTGTCGAAGCATCTACTTTATAGATAGACCATTTATAAGACGTATTTTCATCCATTTTCTTATAATAAACTGTATACTCCCTAACATCACTTGAAACTGCATGATGAATTATATTTTCTTGATTTTCAGCTAATCCATAATAAATATCATTGATTTTCATTGTTTTTGGAAGCATATATGTATAATCTTGATCATTTACATGAAATGATTTTTGCATCAATACATCATTTGTTCCTTCTTCAACGTATTTTAAAGCGACATCATAATCCGTTGTATTATTTGGATTATAATAAGTAATTGAATACGTATTATCACTTGGGTCATTATAATAAACTGACTTAATTTCACTTACTTGTCCTGGAACTTTTAAATAAGTCACATCACCTATTGTATAACTATCAGGCACAGCATATACTTGAGGATTTTCAACTGTTGCTGAAGAATCTATATCAAATGTATCTTGTAAAAGAATCGTTCCTTCTTTTGTAGTAAACTGTACTTTCCCTTTAATCGTTATGGGTTGATATGTTCTATAAACAAAAATATATTGATCTTTACCTGCTTCTACTTTTTGACTTTGTTCACTCACTAAATCAAAATCCCCATATTTTTTATCAAAATAAGTCGTTCTTACTTTGATCTCACTTCCTATTTCAGAAGTAAAATCTTTATTTTTATACTTTACTTGAGCAATTTTATTTCCATTAGCATCTTGTAAATCATAGATAATAGAATAAGTTTGTGTACTCTTTGCTTGAACTGGCATTATAAAAAATAGTGACACAAAAAACACTAATGAAAATATTGCTATTTTCTTTAGACATTTCATAATATCTTCTCCCTTTTTATATTAAATTTCTTCCCTTTTTTTCAAAAAAAAGAACTAAAAGTTCTACTTTTAGTTCTTAGAAAATTCCAATAATTCTAAACCTTTATTTTTATCTTGAGCCCATCTTACGCCCCAATCATTAGTGAACAATAATAATGGTTGCCCTTTTAAATCTTGAACTTTTCTTGTATCAGATGAAAGATTTAATGATTTTAAATCAGTTCCTTCTTTGACCCATCTTATATATTGATAAGGTAGAGGAGATTTATGAATTTCAACATTGTATTCATTCTTTAAACGATGTTCTAAAACTTCAAATTGTAAAACACCAACAACTCCTACAATAATTTCTTCCATACCGCCACCTAATTCAGTAAAGATTTGGATTGCTCCTTCTTTTGCAATTTGTTCAACCCCTTTAACAAATTGTTTTCTTTTCATCGTATCTTTATTACGAATCATTGCAAAATGCTCTGGTGCAAATGTTGGAATTCCTTCAAAAGCAAAATGCTTTTTACCTGTTGTAATAGTATCTCCAATAGAGAAAATACCTGGATCAAAAACACCAATGACATCTCCTGCATAAGCTTCATTTACTTCACTACGTTCATCTGCCATTAATTGTTTTGACTGATTTAATTTGATTTTTTTCTTACCTTGATAATGATAAACTTCCATTCCTTTTTCAAATTTACCAGAACAAATTCTAAAGAATGCCATTCTATCACGATGTCTAGCATTCATGTTCGCTTGAATTTTGAAAACAAAAGCTGAGAAATTTTCTTGATAAGGATCAATCACTTCACCATCTGCCGTTCTAGGAGTTGGTGGGGTTGTCATATTTAAGAAATGTTTTAAAAATGGTTCAATCCCAAAGTTAGTAAGAGCCGATCCAAAACATACAGGTGATAACTTACCAGCACGTACAGCTTCTAAACTAAATTCATTTCCTGCCATATCTAATAATTCAATATCTTCTTGTAATTTATCATAAAGTTCATCTTCCACATACTCTTTTAATTTTGGATCATCTGCTTTTAAAATTTCTGTTTCAACTTCTTTTTTTCCACCATCTACAGGAATAAAACGAATGACTTCTTGATCATTTCTTTCATAAACTCCTGCAAAACGTTTTCCAGAACCAATTGGCCAGTTAACAGGGCAAGTTTCAATTCCTAATTCTTGTTCAATTTCTTCCATTAATTCATAAGGATCTCTTGCTTCTCTATCCATCTTATTAATAAAAGTGAAAATTGGAATATGTCTCATTGTACATACTTTAAATAACTTACGTGTTTGATCTTCGACCCCTTTACTCGCATCAATGACCATGACTGCACAATCCGCTGCCATTAAAGTACGATATGTATCTTCTGAGAAGTCTTGATGCCCTGGAGTATCAAGAATATTAATACAATATCCTTGGTAATTAAATTGTAATACTGAAGAGGTAACTGAAATCCCTCTTTGTTTTTCAATTTCCATCCAGTCACTTGTCGCATGCTTACTATTTTTCTTTCCTTTAACAGTTCCTGCTTGTTGGATAGCTCCTCCATAGAGTAAGAACTTTTCTGTTAAAGTGGTTTTACCAGCATCCGGATGGGAAATAATCGCAAATGTTCTTCTTTTTTCTATTTGTTGTCTTAAATCTTCCATTGCATCCTCCCATAATCTATATTTATTTTTTAATCTTTTATTTCAACAGTACAATTATTACCACAAAATGAACAGAATTACTACTATTATTTAATAAAAAAGAAAGCTCACTCACCTCTTTTACCAAATGTTGCCGTAAATCTCCCAGCTTTAGCTGTGGAGATATAAGGCAACTTTTTTAAGTTTTTATCAATAA
>ENA-OWRC01001383-OWRC01001383.1-human-gut-metagenome-genome-assembly--contig:-NODE-1383-length-24082-cov-4.011570_pt1 | contig 24082 bp, 21 predicted proteins | sample MGYA00248268_ERZ651895 | MGnify/ENA primary metagenome ERZ651895 (study PRJEB26924, sample SAMEA4378242) | human gut metagenome | biome: human gut; feature: human-associated habitat; material: faeces...
TCCAAGGTTAGTTTACGCGAAACCGTCCCATAGACAATTTCAGTCACCAGACTTTTATCCACTTCTGACAAAGTTGCCTTTCCCAGAGCTTTTTTGAGGGCGATATTTGAAAAAGCACCGTCCTGGAAAATCTCTCCTAGGGTAGAGAGGGCCAACCCTCGTGCAGTCTGCAATTTATTTACCAAATTGATCACCTACTTGCAATTGTCGCCCTAAACCATTTAAGAAATCTCCAACAGCCATTTTAGGTTTGCCAGCTGGCTGAACCAGGGTCAAGGCCAGGGCTCCCTCACCCGTCGCAACAATGATTTCATTTTTATGGAGAGCCAAAATTTCTCCTGGTTTTCCTTGTCCTTCACATGGTTTTGCTTGGTAAACCTTGAAGCGTTCCCCCTTCCATAAGGTATGGGCAACTGGCCAAGGATACATGCCTCGAACTTGGTTAAAGAGTTCACGGTTGGTCCGCGTCCAATCCAGGCGTTCTTCTTCCGGTTTGATATTGGGAGAGAAGGTTACTTGTTTGGGATCCTGAGCTTGTGGTTTGAGTTCTCCCGCAAGGTAAGGTGGTAAGGTTTCTAAGAGAAGATCCCGACCGACAAGAGCCAACTTCTCAAACATGGTTCCCACATTGTCCTCTTCTAAAATAGGGATGGCGCGAGAGGAAATCATATCTCCGGCATCCATCTCTTTGACCATTTCCATGATGGTCACACCAGCTTCCTTATCCCCATTCATGATGGCATAATGGATAGGAGCTCCACCACGGTATTTTGGAAGAAGAGAAGCATGCACGTTGACAGCAAACTTCATCGCCTCTAACAAACGACTCGGCAAGAATTGTCCAAAGGCTGCTGTGACGATCCCATCTGCCCCCAAAGCTAATAAATCTTCTAACTCCTGGCTTCCAGATAGTTTTTCCGGCTGGTAGACTGGTAAGCCTGCTTCTAAAGCCACTTCTTTTACCGGCGTCATCCGAATTTCTTTTTTCCGACCAACTGCCCGATCTGGTTGAGTCACAACGGCTAGAATCTCATAGCGTTCGTCAGAAATCAAGCCTTTTAAAACTGTAGCCGAGAAATCAGGCGTTCCCATAAATAGTATTTTTGTCATTTTTTCTCCTTCTACATAAAACTTTGCGGTTCATTGTCAATGCTGACCCGAAGATCTTGATTTTCCCGCTCTTGAGTATAGTCCAAAATCTGATTTAAGACTTGTGGTAACTGGTCTTCAAACCGGTACTTCAGCAGGATCTGATAATGGAATAAATTATGCGTACGAGCAATCGGTTTTGGCGTTGGTCCCAAGATTTGGACTTGGTCTGATAGACCTGCTTTCAACAGGTCCATCACCTGATAAGCTTTTTTAACCACGACCTCTTCTTGTTTGTGAGAAAGGGTCAAACCTACAGTGTAATAATAAGGTGGATAGCCCAATTGGTGGCGGACCTTCATTTCATAGGCATAAAAACCTTCGTAATCTTGGCGTTTCGCATATTCAATGGCATAATGATGAGGATTATAGGTCTGGATCAGAACCTGTCCTTCTTTATCCGCACGACCAGCCCGTCCTGCCACCTGGGTTAAGAGTTGAAAGGTCCGCTCTGACGAGCGAAAATCAGGCAAATTTAGGGCTGTATCAGCATTGAGGACACCGACTAGCGTTACATTTGGAAAATCCAAACCTTTGGCGATCATCTGGGTCCCCAGTAAAATGTCGGCTTGTCCTTGACCAAACTGGTCCAACAAAGCTTCGTGACTCCCTTTTTTCCGAGTGGTATCGACATCCATCCGCAAAATGCGGGCTTCAGGGAAAATTTCTTGTAGCTCATCGTAGGCCTTCTGGGTCCCCGTCCCATAATAGCGAATGGATCGACTTTGGCAATTAGGACAGACTGTTGGGATTGGCTTACGGTAGTTGCAATAGTGGCAATCCATGGTCTTGGTGTCCATATGGAGGGTCAAGGAGATATCACAATTTGGACAGGTATCTACCTGACCACACTCGCGACACATGACAAAACTGGAATAACCCCGGCGATTGAGCATGAGGACGACTTGCTCTTTTCGTTGCAATCGTTCTGCAATCGCATCAAGCAACTTAGGTGTATAGGTTCCGGATTCTTGCTGGCCAATATAGTCCCTAAAATCGATCACTTCTACCTCTGGAATGCGGGCAAGCGGATTAGCCCGTTGGGTCAGTTGAAGAAATTCATAGACTCCTTTTCCTGCACGGGCCCGCGTTTCTAGGCTGGGGGTTGCCGATCCCAAGACCAAAACAGCCTGGTGGTACTGAGACCGAAGCAGGGCAACCTCACGCGCATGATAACGAGGATTGCTATCTTGTTTATAGGTAGCCTCATGTTCTTCATCGATAATAATGGCCCCTAGGTTCTTCAGAGGTGCAAAGATGGCAGACCGCGCTCCTACGACCACTTGAGCTTCTCCACGTTCAACACGTCTCCACTCATCGTATTTTTCACCGTTGGATAGACCGGAATGGAGGATGGCTACCCGATCTCCAAAGCGAGAAATGAAGCGATCCGTCACTTGAGGTGTCAAGGAAATCTCAGGAACCAGCATAATAGCTGTTTTTCCCTTTTCTAGCACCTCTTGAATGATTTGAAGGTACACCTCTGTCTTCCCACTTCCTGTCACTCCTTCTAACAAAAAAGGTTTGGAAGCTTGGCCAATTTTGCTCGTTACTGCTTGAACTGCTCCTTCTTGTTCAGCATTCAAAATCAAGGCCTCCGTCGACTCCTTGTCCTTAAAGTAGGCTGCAGCACGATTGACTTCCTTTTCAAACACAAGCAAGGCACCTTGATCGATGAAATAATTCACCACTGGACGAGAGAATTCTGCCAACAAATTACTTAAAGGCGCTTCCTCTTCCTGCCCTTGGACAAAGTCTCGCAAGGCTAAGCGTTTTTTAGCATTCTTGGCGATGTCCAAGTTTTCAAGTAAGAGATGATTTACCCGATACCATTTTTCTGTTTTGATATGTTTACGATCCACCGCTTGGTATTCTACTTCCAACTCTCCCTTACGAGTCAGTCGCATCATCCGTGCTTGGGCTTCAATATCTAAAGAAGAAAAAGCCAAGCTAGTCGCTGTTCCAAAAATATCCTCTCGATCTTCTGGCGATAATCGTTCTGTCGGATGGAGAATTTTATCATAGGAAGAATTTAAAACACTCGGTAGCATGGCTTTCAAGAGGGTAATTTTGTAGGCAAAAACTGTCTTTCGCAATTGATCTGCTAGCCAAAATTGCTCCTCTCCTAGAACCGGTTGGTAGTCTAAGACTTCCACAATACTTTTTAATTCTTGATCTTGAGCTGCTAGAGTGGTTTCCTCTAAGCCAACCACAATTCCTTGAATGAGCCGATTTCCCTTTCCAAACGGAACATGCACCCGCATTCCTTTTTCCAAGAATGGAGAAAACTCTTCCGGTACTTGGTAACTATAGGTTTTATCCGTTTGCATCAAGGGAACATCAACGATGACTTGTGCAAGCATGTTTCCACCTCCTTCCTGCCCTAGTGCTAAATAGCAAAAAATAAGATTGAGCGAACCCAACCTTAAATTTTTTCCCCATCTTCTTTTTCTTTTGCGATTTGTTCTTTAATTTTACGCTCTTCTTCTTCTTTACGCAAGCGTTCTGCTTCGATTCGACGACGAACCGCTTCGCGCTTGGCTTCTGGATCTGGGTGAATCACCACATTTCCTGATTCAATCTCTTCCAAGGCACGCAAGGTAGATTTTACGGATTGAAATTCTTGAGTGGGACTTGCACCACTCTCTAACTCATGAGCTCGTTTGGCTTCAAGAATAACCAATGAGTATTTTGACGGTACTTTATCCAACAATGTATCAATGGATGGTTTTAACATCATAATCTTTTTACCTAATTCCTATTCTAAATTATCGTACCACTTGAGTGGCTTTGGGAAGCATTTCTTGGTAGTGACCAATCACCCGATCAACACGAAAATGTTCCGCCTCAATCACACGTTTGACACGTTCCGCAGCCAGAGGCACTTGGTCATTGACAATGGCATAGTCATACTCACGCATCAAGGCAATTTCTTCTTTGGCCTTTTCGATCCGTTGGGCAATCACTTCCGCACTATCCGTGCCACGTCCAACCAAACGATCTTGCAACTCATCCAAATCGGGAGGAGTCAAGAAAATGAAGACGGCATCTGGCACCTTTTTCTTCACCTGCAAAGCACCCTGCACTTCGATTTCAAGGAAGACATCGATCCCCTTATCGAGGGTCTCGTTCACATAGGTCAAGGGAGTCCCATAATAATTACCTACATATTCAGCATATTCGAGCATTTGACCTTGACGAATCAACTCCTCAAATTCTTCACGTGTACGGAAGAAATAGTCTACTCCGTCCACTTCACCAGGGCGTTGTGCACGTGTTGTCATCGATACTGAGTATTGAAATTGATTGTCTGAGCTTTCAAAAATCTCGCGTCTAACCGTCCCCTTCCCAACACCTGAGGGCCCTGAGAAAACGATTAATAATCCTCGATCCGCCATTTTGTCTCCTTCGCTATCTTTCTATCTAGTGTAACAAAAATAGAAAGATTTTTCAACAGATTTTTCCTAGAGCCAAGGCTCCTAACCCCTTCTAGACGAAATAATGATTTTCTTTTTTCATCATGGAACAAAATAAAAATAGTCAACCAAGACCTTGTCGTCTTTGCTGACTATCTTTTTATATTTTAGCAAGCTTTATTTTGCATAATCAACGGCACGCAATTCACGAATAACGTTCACCTTGATATTACCAGGATATTCCAAGTTAGACTCGATCTTCTCACGAATGTCATGAGCTAAGATGGTCAACTTATCATCCTTCACTTCTTCAGGGCTTACCATAATTCGGATTTCACGACCTGCTTGTAAGGCAAAGCTAGTCTTGACTCCCTTAAAGCTATTTGCAATTTCTTCAAGATCTTGAAGACGTTTGATATAGCTTTCGAGAGACTCACTACGAGCACCTGGACGAGCCGCACTTAAAGCATCCGCTACTGCTACAATAACAGCAATGACACTTTCTGGTTCAACGTCTCCATGGTGGCTAGCAATGGTATTAACGACAACAGGATGCTCTTTGTATTTACGAGCCAACTCTGTTCCAATTTCTACGTGGCTACCTTCTACCTCACGGTCGATGGCTTTTCCAATATCATGTAGGAAACCAGCTCGACGAGCCAAGGTAGCATTTTCGCCAAGTTCACTAGCAATAATACCAGATAACTTAGCAACCTCAATTGAGTGACGCAGAACATTTTGACCATAAGAGGTTCTAAATTGCAAGCGCCCCATAATCTTCATCAAGTCAGGATGTAGGTTTGGCGCTCCAATTTCATAAGCAGCCGCTTCCCCATATTCCCGAATCCGTTGGTCAATTTCCTGACGGTTCTTCTCTACCAACTCCTCAATACGGGCTGGATGGATTCGACCATCTTTCAATAGACTTTCCATCGTCATCCGTGCAATTTCCCGACGAATCGGATCAAATCCAGACAAGGTGACCACTTCTGGTGTATCGTCAATAATAACATCCACACCTGTTAAGCTTTCAAAGGTACGAATATTTCGACCTTCGCGACCAATGATTCGACCCTTCATCGCATCATCTGGCAAATGAACCGTTGAGTTAGTCTGTTCTGCAACAAAATCACCTGCCATCCGTTGCATGGCTTGAACCAAGATATCTTTCGCAACTTTGTCTGAACGTTCTTTTATTTCCAATTCTGCATCTCGGATACGAGTTGCAATTTCTTTTGAAAGATGTTCTTCTGTTTGCGTTAAGATAATATCACGTGCTTCCGATTGAGTAAGAGAAGCAATTTTTTCTAATTCTTCTTCTTTTTTCTTTTCTAGCTCATGTAATTGTTCTTCACGCGCATCAATGTGTTTAGTTCTATCTGAAAGACTTTGCTCTTTTTGTTCAAGAGTTTGTTCTTTGCTCGTAAGAATATCATCTTTGCGATCAAGATTATTTGAACGTTCCGCTAAGCGGGTCTCTAATTGTTTTAATTCTTGACGCTCTGATTTAAACTCAGCATCGACTTCTTCTCGATATTTTCTGGCTTCTTCCTTTGCCTCCAAAAGTGCTTCTTTTTTAAGTGAACTAGACTCATGCTTAGCTTCTTTCAAAATCAAATCAGCTTCACGCTCTGCCTGTCCACGTAAATTCGTTGCTTCTTGTTCAGCATTTAAAAGAGTAAGTTCTGCAGCTTCTTTAGATGCTTTCATCTTGACTGAGATCCCTACATATCCAATGACTAAACCAATGATTGCGGCAAAAACAATTGCAATTCCAAATTCCATGTTTTTACCCCTAATCTAATGAATAGTTGAATTAAAAAATTCTTTATTATTTTATCATATTTTTACAAAATTAACAAACAAATTTTCTAGCGAAAACCAATCTATTTTTGCTATTATTCAAATGCTTCTTTCCTTTGATTCTAATGAGAAACTCCCTAAAAAATAAGTTTCTGGACCTTATTTTAAGGGCCACTTCCCTCCCTCCTTTCTTGTATTTTCTTCCACCGCCAATTGTGCTATAATCAAGAAAAAAGAATTGAGGAAGATACATGACTAAAGAAGTTATTGTGGAAAGTTTCGAACTTGACCACACTGCTGTAAAAGCCCCTTACGTCCGCCTAATCGGAGAGGAAATAGGGCCAAAAGGAGATGTCATCTCAAACTATGATATCCGCTTGGTTCAACCAAATGAAGACTCTATCCCGACTGCTGGTTTACATACAATTGAGCACCTCTTGGCTATGTTGATTCGCAAACGCATTGATGGGATGATTGATTGTTCACCTTTTGGATGTCGTACCGGATTCCATATGATTATGTGGGGACAGCACGATCCAAAAACCATTGCACAAGTGATTAAATCTTCCTTAGAGGAAATTGCTGAAGCAACTAGCTGGGAAGACGTTCCAGGAACGACGATTGAGTCTTGTGGAAACTATAAAGACCACAGTCTCTTCTCTGCTAAAGAGTGGTGCAAACTGATTCTTGAACAAGGCATTTCTGACGATCCATTCACACGCCATATCGTATAAAAAAGTAAGGACTTCTCTTTTAAAGAGAAGTCCTTTTTTTAGTTGTTAATAATCCAATGCATCGGAATGGCCTTTTCCGTTTCCGACAAAGTATCCAGTTTTAGCATTGATACTAAATAAGTAAGTACCATCTGGCTTAAAGAGGTTGTAATAACCATTGCCATTGATAATATTCACGCGTTCCAAAATGTATTGATCCCCAACAATATGGCCACGTTCCCGAGCAATTTTCAGAATCTTCTCCAAGATACCAGGATTAAAGGTCCATGCAGGATTGTTTATATCGTCAAGCGCCGCCTGGTTGTATGGTACCCGGCTCAAGTTTCGTTGAAGAGGCACACCAGTGCTTTGAAGACCGAAGCCAGAATAACCTGGATTCACTCCACCTGTCGTATTCCCTTCAGTAGCTGGAACTGGAGCTGGAGTAGGAGTTGGACTTGTTACCGTTCCAGAAGAAGCTGCGCTTCCGCCCGTAACACTGCCACCACCATCTGTCACAGGGGCTGGAGTGGCAACTTGTTGTGAGCGACCTTGAGAAGCAGCATCCTTCAACAATTGGTTCAGTTGTGTATTAGACGTCGACACATCTGAAAATACTGCATCACTCTTTACCTGCGCCTTGCTATCGATAGCCCCATCCTTAATAACTGGACTAGTAAATTGAGAGTTGACTGTTTGAATAGCAGAAACTTGCTTCACCAATTCATCGTATTTGCTCTTTGCTGCATCGTATTCCTTGGTATCTTTCAATTTTTCTAAACTTACTTTCAGTTTTTCCAAATTACCAAAAGAATCATTTTTCAACTTCGTCTGCGTGTCATCTGTAAAGAAGGCTGCATACTGATCATTAAAGTCCTTCAGCAAAGCCTCTGTATTAGCACTCGTTGAGGAAGAAGAGCTGGATGACTTTTTCTTTGACGAGCTAGAAGAAGAGACGACTGTTGTTTCCCCTTTAGACTGGTTACGGATCCATTGATAAGACAACCAACTGGCTGTAGCAACTGCTGTCAGAGCTAAAACTGAAAGTAAGATTGGTTTTACCCGGCTTTTTTTCGGTTCTTCAGGAATCTCAATGTCATCATCCACATATGGTTCTGTTGGCTCTGGACCAAACTTAATTTTTGCAGGGAGTTCCCCAGGAATTGGATCTGGAATGCGAGTAGACGCAACTTCTTTTTGAGTTGCTTCAGACGGTGCTACTTCTTCCACAGCCTCTTCGTTTGGAATTGCCTCCGTTGCTTCTACAGTGGCTGTCGCCTCTGCATCTGCCAGCATTTCCTTCTTCATGACGATCGTATCAAACTTATGAGCTTCGATTTCGTCACGGTGCTGTTTGATGTATTTATCGAGGACGTTGTCTGTTTCCTTGACTCCTGCTTCGATTTCTTCAGCTTTACGGTTCGCTTGACCAATCGTCATCTCTTTTGCATCCTTAAAATCAAGAACTGACTCTGCCTCTTGACCCAACTGCTGTTTATCTTCTTTTGTCATATGTTTCCTTTCTCACTAGTCGCTTGTCGACGCACTCGCTCCCCAAAGAACTGATACAAATCAACCTTTAAGGTTCCGTTATATAATTTTCGTTTTTTATCCGCTTGTCGCCCAAATTTCTTTTCAAAATTTTCATCGCTGGTCAGGATAAATTTGCTCCAAGTCTTCAATGGCGCAAAGACCTCTCCCATTTCAGCATACAATTTTGTCACCCCTGCATCATCGGATAAGCGTTCACCATAAGGTGGATTGGAGACGATGACCCCATTGATCTTATCCGAACGCAAATCTTGGACCCGCATTTGCTTAAAGGTGATATCGCTCGCAACTCCTGCTTTTTGAGCATTTTCTTTAGCAATCTCGACCATCCGCGCATCGATATCCGTCCCCATGATGTCTAGAACGAGATCACGATTTATCTTTTTAGTAGCTTCTGTACGCACTTCTTGAATCAGGCGATCATCTACCCAATTCCATTCTTCAAAAGAGAAGGTCCGTCTCAAGCCTGGCGCTATCTGGCGAGCCATCATAGCCGCTTCGATACAGAAGGTCCCTGATCCACAAGTCGGATCAACCAAGGGCTTATCTGGATACCAATTAGAAAGTTGAAGAATGGCTGCCGCCATATTTTCCTTGATGGGTGCCCCACCCTTTTCAGTCCGATAACCTCGTTTAAACAGGCTACTGCCAGTGGTATCAATTAAAATAGTCGCTTGGTCCTTCAAGATAGAAACTTCAATTTTAAATTCTGCTCCATTTTCGATCAATGGAACGCCTTCCGGACGAGCATAGTGTTTTTGCAACTTTTTAACAACTGCCTTTTTCGAAATAGCTTGTACACTCGGTTCGTTATGCAGTTTGGATTTGACGCATTTTGCTTTTGAGATAGGGAAACGCGCTCCTAAAGGGAGATATTGATCCCAATCCAAGGCAAAAACTCCTTGAAAGAGTTCTTCAAAGGTGCGGGCAGGAAAAGATCCTACGACGATCTTGATTCGGTCAGCGGCACGCAACCAAAGATTGGTTTCGATAATCGCACGAACATCGCCTTTGAAACGAACCCGTCCATTTTCCACTTGGCAATCGTAGCCTAGCTCACGCAATTCACGCCCAACTACTGCTTCTAATCCAGCAGCAGCTGTCGCAATTAATTCAAATTGTTTTTTCATTTATTCCCCATTGTTTAAAAAAGGAGGTTGAGATTTCTCTCCCCCTCGCCACCTATATGCAATTTTCTATAAGCCATGTTTTGTTCCAGAAATGACTAGGTACCATTTCCTTCGATAATCATCTGTCTACTGTTTCCAGTCAGAATACTATGTTCGTTTCCACGTATTCCATGCCCCGACCAAAGTTTGGGTTGCTAGCTTGAGGGGTTTACCGCGTTCCACTTTTTAGGTTTCCCTAAAAACTACGTCACTGTGGCACTTTCAGAGTTACTAGAACCTATCCAAAGACTTAGCTCTTTCACCCGCCGTAACTTGAACATCAAGTCCCTAGGCTTATGGATTCACCTAGCACAAACACTACAGGCATCACAGCCTGTGCTAGCATGGACTTTCCTCATGAGGGAAGAATCTCTCACGCGATTATCCAAAAATTGCATGATTTCAAAAATTAGAAATCTCGATCTACGATTTGTTTCCCAAAAACTTCTTTTTCTAAACGATTTAGTCGTTTCAAAATATCAAAGTTTGTAGCTGTTGTCACCTGTGGAAATTCTTGTCTTGCTGTACTAGCAATTGGAGTCTCTTGTGGTGCAGCCTGTGATTTCTTAGCAATTTCTTCACGAAGGCGAGTATTTTCTTCACGTAATTCCTTCACTAGTGCCGCATAAGTCTCGTAGTCTTTTATGACATCATCTAAAAATTCATTTACTTCATCTTTACTGTATCCGCGGACTTCTCTTTTAAAATCTTGATCAAAAATATCTTTCGCGGTAAAAATAATACTTGCCATCACTCTCTCCAATCTAGTTTATCAATTCAATTATATAAAAAAATGGTGAGAAAAATCAAGGTATAACACTTAGTTTTCGTAAAAATTTTCAGCAAAATCATTCAAGTCATCAAAACTCAATCTTTTGACATAAAATGTTTCTTTCTCTAACATCATTCTATAAAGATAGTTTAATTTTGTTTCATTTTCAGGATCATAAAAAATATAGGCTCCTTCTACATTCCCCAACAAAAATTGATTGTATTCCTTCAATTGTCCAGGACTAACATAATGAGGATAGGCATATTTCACAAAATCTACCTGTTTGAAACGTGCTAAAATTTCCTGATTGGCTTCATTCCAATTTTCACCAACATTCTCAAACAAGAAGATCGTCGCCATTTGAAAATCGTAATCCTTTTTTAATTGAAAGGCAACTTCTAGTACCCAAGCCTCAAATCCCAAATTACCAGAAAAAACCAGCCATTTCACTCCTTCTTCAAACAAACGTCGAAGGTCCCTTTCAATGGCTTTTTTAATAATGGTCAACCGAGGGTCTTTGTTAGAAAAGACTCCCACATCAAAATTTTTATAACCTGCAACAAGTATGGTATTCATTTTTTCCTCATTATTCTAATTTATGATATAATAGAGTGATGTAATTGTACCAATAAGGAGAACTATGGTCAACTATCCACATAAAGTAGCCCCCAAAAACACGGTCTCTACTCAAAGGAAGCATCCGATCGATTTTGCGAATCGTGGTATGACATTTGAAAAAATGATCAACGAAAGTAATCAATATTATCTTTCTCGAGGCCTGGCGGTCATTCACAAGAAACCAACTCCAATTCAAATCGTGAAAGTGGATTATCCACGACGCAGTCGTGCAAAGATTGTTGAAGCATACTTTAGACAAGCCTCAACGACGGACTATTCTGGAGTATACAAGGGACGCTATATTGATTTTGAAGCTAAGGAGACACAGCAAAAGCAGTCCATGCCGATGAAAAATTTCCATCAACATCAGATCGATCATATGGAAGCGGTTGTCCTGCAAGGCGGTATCTGTTTCGTTCTATTACATTTTGCAAAACTTAACGATACCTACTTACTCCCTGCTCCTGCATTAATTCGCTTTTACAACATTGATCACGGCAGTAAGTCTATGCCCCTCTCCTATATTCAGGAGCATGGCTTTCTAGTGGATAAGAATCGACTACCAAGCGTTCCTTATCTTGATATTATCGAACAGAAACTTCTAGGCGGTATTTAAATGAATAAACAAACAGTCATTCAGTGGTTGAAATATGTTGCTATCGCAGCCATTTCATTCTTTTTACTTTTATTCGTCCTCGGTGGGCTGATATTTGGATATTATGCAATGAAGGCCCCAACCTTATCTGAAAAGGATTTGGTTGCAACAACATCAAGTAAGATCTATGACAACCAAAATAACTTAATTGCAGACTTGGGAGCTGAGAAACGAATCAATGTTTCCACTAATGAAATCCCTACTGATTTGGTCAATGCTATCGTAGCGATTGAAGACCACCGTTTCTTCAATCACCGTGGGGTCGATATTATTCGGATCGGCGGTTCCTTCCTTCACAACTTGCGAGGAGGAAGTCAAGGTGGTTCAACCTTGACGCAACAATTGATTAAATTAACTTATTTCTCCACATCGGCCTCTGACCGTACCCTCTCTCGTAAGATCCAAGAAGCTTGGTTGGCAACTCAACTGGAAAAGAAAGCAACCAAACAAGAAATCTTGACCTATTACGTCAATAAAGTATTTATGGCGAATGGGAACTACGGAATGCAGACCGCTGCAAAAAGTTACTACGGGAAAGATCTAAAAGATCTTTCGCTCCCTCAATTGGCACTCCTTGCGGGGATGCCCCAAGCACCAAATCAATACGATCCATACTCCCACCCTGAAGCAGCACAACAACGCCGAAACTTAGTATTAAAAGAAATGCTTGAGATGAAGACCATTTCTAACAAACAATACGAAGCGGCAGTCAATACACCTGTTACAGATGGTCTGCAAAGTCTTAGTTCTTCAAGCAGTTACCCAGCCTATATGGATAACTATCTGAAAGAAGTTATTGAGCAAGTTGAAGAAGAAACAGGTTACAATTTGCTCACAACTGGGATGGATGTTTATACAAATGTTGACACCGAAGCGCAAAAGAAACTTTGGGATATCTACAACACAGATGAATATGTCAACTACCCGGATGATGAATTACAAGTAGCTTCAACAGTTATCGATGTCAATACTGGTAAAGTTGTTGCCCAACTCGGTTCTCGTCACCAATCTAGCAATGTTTCCTTTGGTACCAACCAAGCGGTTGAAACTAATCGCGATTGGGGATCAACTATGAAGCCGATTTCAGACTATGCACCTGCTCTCGAGCATGAGGAATACACTTCTACTGCCGCTACGATCACAGATGCGCCATACAATTTCCCTCATTCATCAACACCGGTTTACAACTGGGACCGTTCTTACTATGGTAGCATTACCATGACCTATGCGATCCAACAATCTCGTAACGTTCCTGCGGTCAAAGCACTTGAAAAAGTTGGCCTTAAAAAAGCTAAGAAATTCCTAAATGGGTTAGGAATCGACTATCCCGAAATGGTTTACGCGAATGCCATCTCAAGTAACACTAGTGATTCGAGCAACAAATACGGAGCCAGCAGTGAAAAAATGGCTGCTGCCTATGCGGCTTTTGCAAATGGTGGTACCTATTATAAACCAAGCTACGTTAACCGAGTCGTCTTTAGTGATGGAACGACTAAAGAGTTTGATTCTGAAGGAACCCGCGCTATGAAAGCGACGACGGCCTACATGATGACTGATATGATGAAGACAGTCCTCATGTCTGGTACTGGTACAAATGCGGCTATTTCAGGAGTTTACCAAGCTGGGAAGACCGGTACTTCAAATTACTCTGACAATGAATTAAACAAATTAACAAAGAACTCAAGTTATTCAAGTATTGTAGCGCCAGATGAATTATTTGTCGGCTATACTCCGGAGTATTCTATGGCCGTCTGGACTGGTTATTCAAATCGATTAACACCAGTATTGGATAATGGAATGCAGGTTGCAACTGATGTTTATCGTCAAATGATGCTCTATCTTGCAAATAATAATAATTCCGGTCATACGGACTGGACACAACCTAGTGGTCTTTATCGAAATGGTTCTTACCTCTATTTAAACAATGGTAAGAATAATTACAATAACTACTACTATGAACCAAGTTATTCAACTGAAGAATCCTCTACTGAAGAATCTTCTTCAAGCTCTTCTAGCGAAGAAAATCCATCTAAGCCAACTGAGACTTCTTCACAAGACTCTAACAATCATAACGAATAATATATTCTAGTTCACAGCAAGGACCATCCTTCCTGTGAACTTTTTTGTTTTTTAGAGGACAAAAAAGAGCCCAAGGGCTCTTTTGGATTGATTATTTTGCTAAAGCTCCCATTGGATCCCACGGTGCTAGGACAATTGGTTCTGCTTCATAGGCTGCTAATTCGTCTGGTGTTAGGAATTCTTTACGAACCACAATTTGGTAGGTATATTCATCCATCCAAGCATCAGAAGCCACAAAGTAACCATCTGTACCGACCTTGTCCCCCCATGAATTTTCAACCTTCCATTTACGCGACTGACCTGCTTCGTCTAAATCAACCCCTGTCAAGACCATAGCGTGTGTCATGAGACTTTCTGCATAGTCCAAGCGACCCGCCTTGTCTTGTGTCAAATGAATGTCCATGCCTGCTTCAAAATCGTAGACATCTGTTGCCAGGATTCCGGCTTTACGGTTGCTGACTTGGCCTACATCTGAACCAAACCAGACAGTTTCTCCTGCTTTCATTTGAGCAATGGCTAATTCTTTCAATCGATCCATTGGAACATTTAGGTAGCGGACTGGACGGCTACCAACCACATTGCCCAGCATATCTACGGTGTAAGATTTTCCATATGGCTTATCTGTAGTTGGGGCATTGATAATGGAGACGTAATCGTCTAATTGAAGGTCTACATATTTTTTGTAGAAGCTTTGTGGAGTTAAGCCACTTTCGCTATGGAATTGGTTGTCCTTATCGCGGTATGCAAAGTCAAATTCACGTGGAGGCAATCCTAAGGAAATGGCCAAGAAGTTAAAAATTTCTTGCAACAGCGCTTGTTTCTTGCTCGCAACTACCTCACTATCTGCTCCTGAATGAATCAAATCACGCAAGATTTGCGCATCTTGACGCAAGAGTTTATTGAGGTAGGTGTTCAATTCCCGGCTATTGCTTGAAGAAATCGATTCTGGATAAACTGATTTTGGAACCACTCCGTATTTCTCAAAGAGGGATACCACCATATCCCATTGACCACCATCTTGTTGTGGGGTTTGTAGGAGAAAAGCCACCTTACGGCTGGTCAATTCTTGATCTGCTGTAGCAATCACTTGCTCCAAAAACCAGTTTGATTTTTCATACTTATCCCAAAAGAAAGTATGTGCTTGAGACAATTCAAAATCCTCCAATTGGAAGCTTGAAATCATCTTGTGACGGAAGGTATTTAAAGCCGCAAACATCCAACAACGTCCAGATGCTTTTTGGTTTGTCACCTTATCCTTGGTCAAATCAAGTGAAAAAACTGGTGTATTTTCTACTGCACTCTTGCGCGTTTCAAGCGATGCATGGATCCCATTGTGGGTAACAGCATTTTCAAGAGCCGCATATTTCTCATTTGCTTCATAATTAGCATAGAGCTGGTCTGTAAATTCTTTCGTTAATTCTGACATAGTAATCTCCTTTTTTCGTTATCTACTATTATAATCCTTTGAGTAGAATCTTCAAGTAAAAATCACCCTATAGAGAGGGATTCTGTATAGAATAGATGATTTTATCCCCGCAATATCCTTTGCGTTGAATGGCATGAGGGATGGTTTCTACATACTGCATTCCTGCCTTTTCCATGACTTTCCCTGAAGCAGGATTTAAACTGACATAAGTGGCTTTGATTTCTTTAAATCCGACTTCGTTCAATAAGAAATCCAAAACAGCTATGAGCGCTTCTGTCATGAGACCCTGCCCCCAGAATTTCTTACCAAGGATATAACCTAGCTCGCATGATTGACTTTCTTGGTCTTGAGAAACCACACTAATATCTCCAATTACCTGATCCGGTGATGTTTTCAAACAGATCGCCCATTTATAAGTATCTGGTTTAAGATACTGTTCGATCCATCTTTTGATCGATTCTCTAGTTCTCTCAGAAGATGCATGGGCATCCCAGGTGACATATTTCAGGGTTTCAGGATCAGAAGCCCAATTTTCAAACATCGCTAGTGCATCTTCCAAAACGAAAGGCCTCATGTATAAATGCACCGTCTCTATGACAAGACTTCCAAGATGATTCATAGATTGTCTCCCTTCATTCTTTCATGCAACTTGAACTTTGCAAATTTTTTACTTTAATCTAGAAGAAAAGAGCAGATGAAACCGCCCTTCTTTTTGATGCTTTTCACAATATTGTATGATGAGACTACGAAATCGAACTCTACGAGTTACCGATTTCTGTCTAGTATTAATAGAAAAATTCTATTTGTCTCCACCTCATCCATGAGTTTTTCAATGATACATTGACGCAGTAGCTGGCTGATTTGAACGGAGCTCTTTGAGCACCTTTCAAATCTAGACAGCCTTGCGGGGGTGAGACTACGAAATCGAACTCTACGAGTTACCGATTTCTGTCTCACTCCCAAAAATGATCAAATACTGTGATTGGCAAGTGGCGTTTGTGTTGGCCTTTGTACCACCATTTTTCAATAGTGGCTTGAGCTTCTGGACTCACTTGTTTGCCTTCTAGGTAATCATCAATTTCATTATAGGTGACACCCAGCGCTACTTCATCTGCTATTCCTGGTTTTTCTTCTTCCAAATCTGCTGTTGGGATTTTCTCATAAAGAGCAGGATCGGCTCCTAAGGCCTTAAGCAATTGTTTTCCTTGGCGTTTATTCAAACGGAAAAGGGGTAAAATATCTGCACCACCATCTCCAAATTTTGTGAAGAAACCAGTAATATTTTCTGCAGCATGATCCGTCCCAATCACAGCTCCGCTACGTGCTCCAGCTAGAGCATACTGAGCAATCATGCGACTGCGAGCCTTAATATTGCCTTTGTTAAAATCAGAAACCTCTGTTCCAGTCGCTTCTACTGCTCGTACCATTTCGTCAGCAGACTCCTTGATATTCACAACCAGGCTAACATCCGGCTGGATAAAGGTCAAAGCTTTTTGTGCATCTGCTTCATCTGCCTGCACCCCATAAGGAAGACGAACGGCAATAAATTGATAGGAGGCATCTCCTGTTTCTGCGCGCATTTCTTCCATTGCTAATTGAGCTAATCGTCCAGCTAGAGTTGAATCTTGTCCTCCTGAGATCCCTAATACAAATGTTTTCAAGAAGGGATGTTTTTTTAGATATCTTTTTAAGAAATCAACCGAGCGGCGAATCTCTTCCTGAGGATCAATACTTGGCTTGACACCCAATTGTTGGATAATCTCTTCTTGCAAACTCATTTTGCTTCTCCTTCTCCATTGGCCTTGTTACGCATTTCCTCGATCAGATCCATCTTATCCTGCCAAATATCTTTGGCCAAGTCAACTGGGTAATGCTGTGGATTGAGGACGCGCTTGTATTCATCCCATAATTGATCGTAATTTTTACGAGCATATTCTTGAATTTCTGATAATGTTGGTAGTTGATAAACCAATTGACCCTCTTTAAAAATATCCACTAAAAGAGGAATCGCCTCAAAGTTTCGGACCGTTTTATTAATGTAGGTATAAGTCGGATGGAACATTTTAAGTTCAGTCAGTTGTGAAACATCTACTCCATCATAAGTGATGTAGTCACCTTCTGATTTACCTTTTTCACGGCTCGTAATCCGCCAGACTTGCTTTTTACCTGGAGTAGAAACTTTCTCTGCATTATTGGAAAGCTTGATAGTATTGATCATCTCTCCTGCTTCGTTTTCAACAGAGACAATTTTGTATACCGCTCCAAGTGCTGGTTGATCGTAAGCTGTAATTAACTTGGTTCCTACACCCCAAACATCAATTTTTGCTTTTTGCATTTTTAAGTTGAGGATGGTATTTTCATCCAAGTCATTAGAAGCGTAGATTTTAGCATTTGTAAAACCAGCCTCATCTAATTGCTGGCGAACCTTTTTAGAAATATAGGCAATATCTCCTGAGTCAATTCGGACGCCTAGGAAATTGATTTTATCTCCCATTTCACGCGCTACCTGAATAGCAGCAGGGACCCCAATACGCAGGGTATCATAGGTATCGACGAGGAAGACACAATCTTTATGGGTTTCCGCATAAGCCCTAAAGGCCTGGTAGTCATTTCCATAAACCTGTACAAGAGAATGGGCATGAGTTCCTAAAACTGGGATTCCAAAGAGTTTTCCTGCACGAACATTACTAGTTCCATTGGCACCTCCGATGACTGCTGCACGAGTTCCCCAAATTGCAGCATCCATTTCTTGCGCACGACGGGTTCCAAATTCCATCAAAGGCTCATCTTCAATGACTGAACGAATACGAGCAGCTTTTGTGGCTATCAAGGTTTGAAAGTTGACAATATTCAAAAGGGCTGTTTCCACCAATTGGCACTGAGCTAGAGGGCCCTCTACCTGAACAATTGGTTCATTCGCAAAAACTAAGTCTCCTTCTTGAGCCGAGCGTACCGTCAATTCCAACTTGAGATCACGGAGATATTCCAAGAAGGCCCCATGATAACCGAGTGACTCTAAATAGGCAATATCGCTCTCAGAAAAACTCAAGTTTTCCAAGTATTTCACAATTCTCTCTAAGCCAGCAAATACTGCGTAGCCGTTTTTAAAAGGCTGTTGACGAAAATACACTTCAAATACGGCATGTTTATTGTGGATACCTTGATCAAAATAGACCTGCATCATATTGATTTGGTATAAATCAGTATGCAAAGTTAAACTGTCATCTGGATACATATGTATACCTCTTTTTTATAGATTTGTTCTATGAATTCCTACCATAAAATTAGTACCATTATAGCATATTTCAGCCCTATTGAATACTGAAAGGAAAGCATGAAAAAAATCTGAGACAGGAAGCTCAGATTTTTTTGGATTAAAAGTTTTCTGTGATATATTTATAAACTTCTTGGCCAGCAATCGCACCGTCTCCGACGGCTGTCGTCACTTGACGTAGATCTTTTTGACGAACATCGCCAACCGCAAAAATACCTGGGACTGTGGTTCTCATATGATCATCCGTGATCACCCAGCCATTTTCATCTAAAATACCAAGTTCTGTCGCAAAATCACTGACAGGATCTAAACCAACATAGATAAAGACACCACCGAAGGCTTGCTCTCTAACCTCTCCTGTCTTCACATCTTTTAAAAGGACAGAAGTTACTTTTTGTTCACCCTTAATTTCTTCAACAACCGTATTCCAAGCAAAGTGAATTTTATCATTGGCAAAGGCACGATCTTGAAGAACTTTTTGGGCACGCAATTGATCACGACGATGGGCAATGGTCACTGTTTTTGCAAACTGAGTCAAAAAGACAGCTTCTTCTACCGCAGAATCGCCACCACCAACGACCAAGAGATCCTCGTCTCTAAAGAAAGCTCCATCACAAACAGCACAGTAGGAAACCCCTCTACTATTCAGCTCCTCTTCACCAGGGACATTCAATGAACGGTGGTTAGACCCTGTTGCAATCACCACGGTTTTAGCTTCATATTCCCCATCATCTGTGACAATCTTTTTGGTTACTCCGAGGTCTTCGATGCGCTCTACCTGACCAAATAAATGCTCCACACCAAGATTTTCTAAAGGCTCAAACATTTTTTCAGCCAAGTCTGGGCCACTAATATTCGCATAGCCAGGATAGTTTTCAATGTCAGACGTATTGTTCATTTGACCGCCTGGAATTCCTCTCTCAATTAATGCGACTTTTAAATTACTTCGTGCTGCATAAAGGGCAGCAGTCATCCCTGCAGGGCCTGCTCCAACAATCACTGTATCAAACATACTCAACCTCTTTCTGTTTTGTTGTAACCATTATAATTCTCACACGATATTTTTGCAATTATCGTGCTTGAAAGATAAACAAAATCCCTATGACCGCAAAGGTTAAAATAGGAATCGTCATGATATCAATTAAGAGGATATCATACAAATGGGCTTGTCGTTGCTTGGCTGTTTTATCTTTCTTCTTAAGGGCACGGTAGCCAATCCAAATACAAGAAGCGATCCCAACTAAAATCGTTGTCGTCACTAAACTTTGTAAATATAAGGACAATAATTTATTTAACATCACGACTCCAAATATTTTTACATTTTCAGAAAACAAACCCAGCTAGCATCGCCAGCTGAGTCTTACCTCTCCTCTATTATATCAAACATAGGTCCGTTTGTAACTAGCAAAGAATTCTTTTGTCCGTTCTTCTTTTGGATGTTGCATGATTTCCTCTGGTGTTCCAGATTCAATAATCCGTCCTTTATCCAAAAATAGGACCTTATCTGCTACTTGCGCTACAAAAGACATATCATGGCTGACCAGTACCATGGTTTGTCCCGATTTTGCCGCATTGGCAATGGATTTTTCAACTTCTCCAACCAATTCTGGATCCAAGGCTGAAGTCGGTTCATCCAGCAAAAGAACCTCTGGTTTCATGGCCAAGGCACGGGCCAAAGCCACCCGTTGTTTTTGTCCACCTGAGAGGTGACGAGGATAGTGATTTTCCCGATCCGATAAGCCGACTTTTGCCAGTTCTTCTCGAGCAATTTTCGTTGCTTCTTGATCGGATAAGCCCTTCACAACAATGAGCCCTTCTTTCACATTTTCAAGAGCTGTTTTTCTACCAAACAAATTAAACTGTTGGAACACCATGGCCAATTTTCTTCTTAAGGTTAGGATTTGATCTTGGGTAATGTGTTCAAAATCAACCTCGAAATCATCAATCTTAATTCTACCACTGTCTGGAGCTTCCAAATAGTTTAAACTGCGTAAGAAGGTTGATTTACCAGCTCCCGAAGACCCGATTAAGGCCACGACTTCCCCTTTTTGAATTTCCAAACTCAGATTATTTAAAACCTTTTGACCTGAAAATGTCTTTGATAATTCTGAAATATAAATCATTAGATCCGGACCTCCTGATCTGGTAAATCAATTGCTACGGGAGTCTCAATATCCAGTCGACGTTCAATGTGACGGCCTAGCATTTCAATGAGAATATTCACAATCCAGTAAACAATCGATACCGTGATAAAGCGTTCAAAGTACTTTAAATCGCTCCCCCCAATAATCCGTGCTTGGGCAAAAATTTCAACCACACTGGCACTAAAGGCTAGCGATGTCCCCTTGGTCAAGCCAATGAGAGAGTTGATTAAGGTCGGGGTTGCAACGACTGCCGCATTGGGAATAATAATCCGACGATAAACTTGACGATTTGTCATCCCAAGACTACGCGCTGCCTCAATTTCACCAGGATCAACCGATAAAATTGCTGCCCGGATGGTCTCACTCGCATAAGCCGCCTCATTAAAGGCAAGAGCCACAATTGCAAATAACTCAGCTGGAATGGCATTAATATTAAAAGCTGTTCCATAAGACTGATTGATCGCTTTTAAAATAAGAGGAATCCCATAATAGGTCAACATCAACTGGACCAACAAAGGAGTCCCCCGTAAAAAACTGACAAAAACAGCTTGAATCGGGTAAAGAATTCGTACACGATTAATTTTGACCAAAGCAAAAACCATGGCAAAAATAATCCCAAAAAATGCGCCTCCTAGAGCAAGTAAAATCGTCACAGGCAATTTCCCTATGACCGACGGGAATGCATCAAACACAGCTCTCAAACTAAACAGCTTGCTATCTGGAATGTGTTTTAAAAAGTCAGCATACCAGTTGGCTGTTAAAACATCAGTTGTAAACATTTTTGTTACTTCCTTTCTCGAACATAAACATTCTATCACATTCACTATCGGAATTCCAAAAATTGCTACAGAAATAGAAAAATGATAGACTACTCAAATTTAGTCTATCATAATTTTAGATAAGTTCCCAATAGTTTTTCTTTATGGAGTTCATAAAAAAAATCTATGTTTTCTCCTGAATATTTGCAACAAGGGTTAGAAAGTTTGTCGTTTGGCCTTTCGTTCCGCCCGGCCACGCGCACGATTTTCAGCTCGCTTAGCCTTTCTCCGCTTTTCATCAACTGCCCATTTGATTTTTTTCTTGTAGCCTGGTTTGATTTTTTTCTTTTTCTTTTTCACCAGACCAATCATCTCGATGTCAAGTTTCTCTTGCTTTTTCTCACGATTCGCCCGTCTGTCCCGATCATAAGTATCTTCAATAACCCCATTTTTCAACACTTTCGGTACGAAACGAATTCCCATTTTTTCTAGTTCACGGATATCTGAATCATCACTCGGTTGATAAAGAGTAATAGCGACACCTGGTAGACCATTGCGGCCTGTCCGGCCAACACGGTGAACGAAGAAGGAAAGATCTTGTGGAATAGCATCGTTGATGACATGACTCACCCCTTCGATATCAATTCCACGAGCCGCCAAATCGGTGGCCACAATATACTCAAAATCAAGATTTTTAACCTGATTCATGATCCGTTTCCGTTCACGTGGTGGAATATCTCCGTGAATCTTCGCCACTTTTAATCCTTGGGCTACTAGATAGGCATGAAGGTCATCTGCTCTCGTTTTTGTATTGACGAAAATCATGGCTAAGTAAGGTTGCAAGGTCTTGGTCAATTGGTAAATTTGCTCATTTTTATCTCGACCCTTGGTGGAAACCAGCCAGTTATCGATGGTATCTGAAATCACCGTCTTGGTCTTAATTTGCTCCATGACTGGGTTTGAGAGATATTTTTTCAAAAAAGGTTGTAATTTTTGCGGAATGGTGGCTGAAAAAACTAAAAATTGCAGTTGTTGCGGAAGTCTCGAAGCAATCTTATCCACAGTAGACAGAAATCCCATGTCCAGTGTCATATCTGCCTCGTCTACCACAAAGGTATGAGCCTTATGAATAGCCAGATCACCAGATGCAACCAGATCATAGATCCGGCCTGGAGTCCCAATCACGATATGCGGTTGTTTGACCTGCAGTTTTTCAATCTGACGGCTTTTATCCGTTCCTCCAACATAATTTACAATCCGAATCTCTTTTTCAGAATGACTAGCAATTTGACGGGCAGCTTGGTAAATTTGCGTTGCCAACTCTCGACTAGGAGCCGTGATGACCGCTTCAACTTGTTCGCTTTCTTCATTTAAAGTTTGAAAAATTGGCAAGAGGAACGTATGGGTTTTCCCAGAACCAGTCTTTGACTCTCCTACCAAATCATTTCCAGCTAGGACAATCGGAATTAGTTTTTCCTGTACTTCGGTTGCTTCTCTAAAATTGATTTCTTTCAATGCCTCTTGAATATAGGGCTTAAAATTAAACTCTGTAAATTTCATTTTCTCAGTTCCTTTCATGATCTCTATTATTATATCAGAAAAGCTGTCTTCGCGCTTCTCTTTTAGTTGTTTTTCCTCATGTCAAGTCTCTCCCTTGTGCCGATTAAAAAACGATGGGCAAGCCCACCGTCGTTTTATAGATAGAGAAGGACAAGAGTGATACCGCTTGTCACCAAGGCAATGGTCCACATAAAAGCATCCACTTTCCATTCTGACCAGTTTTGGCCAATGCCAGAAAGGCCACCCAATTCTAAATGATGGTGGAAAGGAGTCATTCGGAAAATCCGACGTCCTTCCCCGTAGCGTTTCTTGGTCCATTTGAAATAGGTCACTTGTAGCATCACTGAACCTGTTTCAATGACATAAACCAAACCAATCAGGAGGAGGGTCCACTCTACATGCAGAGCCATTGACAAGGCTGCAAGCATCCCTCCAAGAGCTAAACTACCGACATCTCCCATAAAGATTTTAGCCGGCTTGTGGTTGAAGACAAAGAATCCAAGCAAGGCCCCAATCATACTTAAGGTTACAAAGAGAATATCCCATTTTCCTTGCATATAGGCAATAAAGGAATAGGCACTCAGGCTAATGGCAACGGAGATGCTGGCTAATCCATCAATCCCATCTGTCAAATTGACAGCATTTGAGAAGCCAATCAACCAAAATAAAGCAAAGAGAATGTAGAAATGCCCTAAGTAAAGATCGTAACCAAAGACATTTAAAAGGCTTCCAGCTCCATGGCGTTCAGAGAAAACATAAAAGATGATTCCCCCGATAAGTTGAAGAGCTAATTTTTGCTTCGGATTGAGACCTTCATTAATCTTACGAAATACCTTTAAAAAGTCATCTAAAAATCCAACAATTCCGTATAGAATCAAGATAAATAGAACGAGTTGAACAGGACGAGTAAAATTACCAGTCAATACGGTAAAGACAAAACTGACTAGAACTGCTGTAATGAGAAACACAACTCCACCCATTGTCGGAGTGCCAGC
>ENA-OWRC01001407-OWRC01001407.1-human-gut-metagenome-genome-assembly--contig:-NODE-1407-length-23704-cov-5.540361_pt1 | contig 23704 bp, 29 predicted proteins | sample MGYA00248268_ERZ651895 | MGnify/ENA primary metagenome ERZ651895 (study PRJEB26924, sample SAMEA4378242) | human gut metagenome | biome: human gut; feature: human-associated habitat; material: faeces...
GGAATCTGTATATGACTTTAATACAAAAGCAGGTGTAGAAGGTGAGAATAACAATTATCGTATCTACCGAAAACCGGCGATTAGTTTTGATGAGATCAAAAAGAATTCTAAACTTCTGACAGATACGTTCAGTCAGGAAAATGGATGGAGTATCTTCTCGATAAAACATGTCGTGCAGGTAGATGAGTATAACACCTTGCAGAATGCAGTTATGGCAACAAAAGATTCTTCTGAAACAGCAGATCTGAATGCATATATATCAGATGCAAAAGCTGTTCTGATGTCAGATGCCAAAACGACAGTCAATACAGGTGACAGCACATCACCGGAACCGTCTGATACGCAGGATCCATGTGATGAGAATGTAAACCTGACGATAAACAAAGTCTGGAAAGATTTCCGAAATATGGACAATCTCAGACCAGACTCTATTACGGTCACAATTTCCAGAAGCTGGACGGATGCGGAAGGAACAAAACAAACAGAAGTTGTGCCGGGATATGAAAACTATGAAATAAAAGGTGATATTTCAAAATCTACATGGCAGAAAGTGATTGAAACTCTTCCAGCCTACATAAAAGATGATGCTGACAAAACGCATTATTATGAATATTCTGTTACGGAAACGGAAATAAACGGATATACAACTACAATAAAAAGCTCTGATGATGGATTTACCTTCACGATTATCAACCGGCATTTTGCACTGCTTCCGGATACCGGCGGCGAGGGCATTATGATGTTTATCATAGCAGGTGGCCTGTTGTTAGCGTTCCTGCTTTATACCGGACGCAGAAGGAAACGGAAACAGACGATGTAGGAAAGGGGGAGTAGAGTCATGAGAGAGATATGGCTGCGTGGGGAACTTCCACCGTAAAAGCTGAAGGAATCCCAAGCGAACCAATAAAAAATCAAAAGAAAGTGAGAAGAGGAACATGAAGAAATTAGTATCAAGATTTATGGCAGTTCTGATGGCAATGACCATGATACTGTCCATGAGCATGACTGCATTTACAGCAGAAGCTCCAAAAGGAACCCTGACAGTCAACAATACAGTGGCAGGAAAGACTCTGGATCTGTATCAGATTTTTACAGCAACAAAAAGTGGCGAGAATGTAGCATATACACTGAACAGTGCATATGAAGGATTTTTTAAGAATAATACTAGAATTCCAGGATCTGAAAGTTTAACAGGCGAAGCTTTAAGTGAAGCGGCATATAACTATGTTAAAGAACAGGTCGGAGCAAAAGGAGATGCTGAGACAGCGAAAACATTTGCTAAAGATGTGCTAGGATGGATTTTAGATTCAAATAACAATATTACAGCAACAAAAACAGTTAATACAACAGCAACTTCTACAGTAGTTTCTGATTTAGCATATGGATACTATTTAGTTTATCCAAAAGGAGCAACAGATACCCCCACAGCACCAGGAAATCAGACTTATACATCTGCAGCATCTTTAGTTAGCATTACAGCTGAGACAGCTACAATTAACATGAAGAGCAATTACCCGACAGTAGACAAGAAAATCATTCCGGCACAGAGTGGAAGCGGCATTAAGGTTGATGCGATTGTGGATGGTTCATGGGAAGGCAGTCACCAGATGGAATTAGATGACGAAAATGAGTCTGAGGACGCCATCGCACCACATGGCGCAGCAGATGAAAAGAAAGCCGGAGATTTTGGAATTGGTGATACTGTTACTTACCAGCTGACATCTAAAGTACCGGATATGACAGGATATACTTCTTATACTTTTAAATTTACCGATACATTATCCAAAGGGCTGGATTTAAAAGCAATTTTGTCTGTAAAAGTTGAAAGTACGGAACTTAAAGCGGGTAAAACAGGAGCAAATACATACTCACTTTCTTATGACAAGACTAACCGTATTTTAACAGTTACTTTAAATGATTTCTATAATTCCTATAAGAATCACGTAGGTGATACAATTACAGTTGTCTATACAGCAACCTTGAATAAAGACGCCGTCATCGGTATGAATCCAAATACCAACAAGGCGGTAGTTGAGTACAGTAATAACCCGTCAACAGGTGGAACAGGTACATCCGAACCAAGCATCGTAGATGTACATACTTTCAATTTCACAATCTTCAAATACTATTTAAAAGATGAGACTAAGACTGCACTTGCAAATGCAGAATTTGAGCTTTACAAGGCAAACGCTGCGGGTGATGCAGCAGATACAGATGCTAAGATTAATATTGTAGACGAAGGAAAAGGCGTATACCGTCAGGCAACAGCCGATGAAGCTAAAGCAACAGACTTTACTTCTGCAAAAATTGTATCTGATGCTGATGGTAAAGTTCTTGTAAAAGGTCTTGATGCCGGAACTTACTACTTAAGAGAGACAAAAGCTCCAGATGGCTATAATCTGCTTCTCGACGATGTTAAAGTAGAAATCAAGGCAGTTTATGATGATACAACTGGAAAACTGACAAGCTATTCTGTTGACTATACTTATAATGGAAAGACGACAACAGGTACTGCAATTACAGCAGCAGATAACTCTCCAGAAGTAGCAGTAGAAAATAAGACAGGTGCAGAGCTTCCTTCCACTGGTAGCAAAGGTGCCCTTATGGTAACACTTGCAGGTATTGTTCTTTTTGGAGCATTAACAGCAAGCAAGGCTTTTGGAAAAAAGAAAGCAAACTAAAGAGATCATTCTGAACCCTCAGAATAGATAAAAAGCTCATCTTCCCGGTATCCTGCCGGGAGGATGTCTGCTTTTTCTGAAATATTCAGGGAGACTGGATATTTCAGAAGAAACAGACAGAAGGTGAAGGACATCATGAAGAAAATAATTAAAGTGATAAGAGCGATTGGTTATTTAATAGCATTTTCTCTGATTTTATATCCAGTGGTCAGCAACTATATAAATCAGATGCACAGTACAACCATTGCAACAGATTATGAACAGGAGGTATCTCATTTATCGGAAGAACAGGAAAATGAGATGATCGAAAAAGCTCAGGAATATAATAAGAGTCTGGTTGGAATTAATTCTATTGTAGACCCGTTTTCAGAGAATGGGGAACCCCAGACAGAAGACGATGTTTATAATAATCTTCTTAAAATAGATGATACCGGAATGATGGGCTATATTGATATTCCGAAGATTGATATTGTACTTCCCATCTATCATGGAACATCTGAAAAAGTGCTGCAATCCGGTGTTGGACATCTTAAGAATACATCTCTTCCAGTTGGAGGAGAGAGCAGCCATGCGGTTTTATCCGGACACAGAGGACTGGCAAATGCAAAGATATTCACAGATCTGAATAAGATGGAAATAGGGGATGTTTTCTACATCAAGGTTCTGCATCATACATTTGCTTACCAGGTGGATCAGATTCTTACAGTAGAACCAAGCGATACAGAGGCTTTGCAGATAGAAAAAGGAAAAGACTATGTAACACTGGTAACCTGTACTCCATTTGCAATCAATACGCATCGTTTACTGGTACGTGGAATCCGGATTCCATATAAAGAAGCTAAGAAAGTGGATAATGAAATTGGACTGCATAGAACAATTCCATTCTATATGATTGTATTGATCGGCGGAATCATTGCCGTGATTGTTATTTGGATAATTATTAAGGTACATAGCAGGAGAAAGGAGAACGCACATGAAAAAGAAGAATAAATATAAAACCCTATATGTGTTCATGTTGTGTGTGCTTCTTCTTAGCATATCCGACAATGCTTTTGCACAAAGCAAAGGGAGTGTTCAGTTAAAAGCATCCGTAGATAATAATGGAAATGATTATAAGTTGAGTAACACAAAATTTATTATGTATCAGGTAGGAGTTTATAAAAATGGTACATGGAATTTACAAGCCGATTTTGCAGACTCAGGTGTTACTTTCGATTTTGAAGATTCCTCAATACAGGGAAGTGATGCCCAAAAACTGGAAGAATATGCCGAGGAGAATCAAATACAGGGGACTGCAGAAACAACAAATAGCAATGGCGAAATACTTTTTGATAATTTAGACAGAGGAATTTATCTTTTTGTGCAGCCGGAGAAAACCTATCTGGGAAATCAGGCGTATCAAAGTGAGGCATTTATAGTCTCTGTGCCAGGATATTATGATGGACAGATTATCTGGAATGTTGTTGCTGAACCGAAATTTAAAAATGAATCTATTCCTGTTATTGTAACAAGAACACCACCGGTTTCAGAAGAACCGCCATCCAACGACGAGCCAGAGAATCATACATCAACTGATCATAGTCACACAGGAAAGGTAAAAACAGGAGATGATACAAATATTTTCCAGTGGTTCTTGTTAATGGGAACATCTGCATTAACAGTTCTTCTATATACAAGTCAGAAGAAAAAACAAAAAAATGGCAAAATGTTATGAACAGAGAGGGTCGATGACTGATATTAAAAAAATTGAGATTATTGAGAGAATTACAGATTTTAATGGTGCTGTTATAGAAAATACATTAACGAGCTGGGATCATTTTTATGTAAAAGAATCTGTTGAAGATATTTTTGCATATGAATTGGAAATATATCCCAGAGAAAGAAGAATCAGAAAAAAGCAGAAGGATATTTACTTAACATATTGTGAATTTGAGATCTTATATTTATTAGCCAGAAATCCAGGAAGAGTTTTTGGAAAAGAGCAAATATATGACTGGGTTTGGAGAGAGCCATATACTGGGGATTATAGCGTGATTATGAGACATATCAGAAACATCAGAGAAAAGATTGAAGATAATCCTGGAAAACCGGTATATATTCAAACTTTGCGAAGTGTAGGATATCGTTTTAATCGAGAAATGATAAATAAGAGTAGTAAAATTTAGGAAAAACACTTTCATATCAGTCATACTAACGATATGAAAGTGTTTTTTCTTTAACGTCCTTTTTCCGGTTTAAGCGAATGGGCTATTTCAGAATTTATTGAGGTTTCGTGTGATAGATACCTGTTCATATTATTTTGAAGATATATAAGGTGTTTTTGTTCATTTTGTGAATGATTATATTGAGCAAGCAGTTCTGTTTTCTGCTTAAGCAATGTAGCATACTTTTTTTTGAGCTGGCTGGTTTTCAGAGCATGAATATCAATACCATTTTCGTGAAGAATATGTTCAGCACCAGAGAAAAGGATAATTCTCGATTCATATTTGCGAAAATATCTTTCGGGATCTTTGGATGCTTGATAATGTTCGTATATTCATAATAAGAATACATACCTGAAATCTGAAATTGATAATAAATATACTCCAAGCCGTACTACACCATTATCATATAGTGAGTGAGAGTATGTTGAAAAATTAAAATCTCAACTCAGGAATGAAGCACCAATTGATAAACTTATGGAATCTCTGGAATCTAAAGAAAGTCAATGGGGAGAATCTGATCCACTGGATATGGATGAGAACTTAGTTCACGAAAAAACAACATTTGGAAAGTCTGATACTATCAGTGCATAACTTCTGTTAATTAGAAACATGAACGGAGGTCTTTTTATAAGACTTCCGTACAACCACCTCTCATAGAATCAATTTTATGCTGAGAATCCTTATATATAGCCTTAAATTTCCAACGAAAACCATGCACCCTAACAACTTTACCCTTAAAGCATTTGCGTTGAAATTTGATGGTTATTTCATTAATATATTGTGAAGAAACGAGTATAAGATGACTGCTGCCTATTGTATTTTTATACTGATTAGAAAACGAGGATTATTTCATTATCAAAATTTAATAAAATAGGTTGTATTCTAGCTAGAATAAGTATATACTATAGGCAAAGCTATAGATGAAACTATATTATCTTTAGAAAGAGGTGGAGATTATGACAATAGATACAAACACAATGGTATCAATAACAGAAGCTAACCAAAATTTTTCGAAGGTAACAAGAGTTGTAGATGAACATGGAACGGCAGTAATCCTAAAGAATAATGTCCCAAGATATCTTGTAATTGATTTCAGCAAGGCAGAAGCACAGAAAATAGCAGACATAGAAGATGTGACAGCAATTTCAGAACGATTAATTAAACAGAATATGGATGCATATAAGGAGCTTGCTAAATGATAATTCTCAGCAAAGAACAAGTACTGATGATGCACAGGCAGTTAATAACTGCAACTGGTGGAAGTGATGGAATCAGAGATGAAGGAATGCTAGATTCTGCATTGTTGAATCCTTTTCAGTCATTTGGAGGAGAAGAACTTTATCCAAGTATTCAAGCTAAGGCAGCACAATTATGTTTTGGTTTGGTAAAAAATCATGCGATGCTTGATGGAAACAAGAGATTAGGTGCTCATGTAATGCTTGTGTTTTTGATGCTGAATGGTTATGAACTAGCATATGAGCAGAAAGAATTAGTTGACATAATTCTGAAACTGGCAGCGGGCGAAAAAAATGTAGAAGATATTCTGCGGTGGATTATCTCACATCAGAAAGAATAATAATTTGAGGAAATCATATGAACGAATATTTTCCGACAGTAGTACAGGTGATACCATTGGATAACTTTCATGTACAGGTATTCTTTGATGATGGCAAGATTGTAGACTATGATGCTACAGAAGATTTAAAAGCAGAAACATTTAAGCCATTAAGAGATATTAATGCATTTAAAGAAGCTTGTACCGTTATGAATGGTACTCTTGCATGGGATCTTTCTGGGAACAGAGATGAATCCAGTTGTATTGACATTGATCCGTTTACTGTATATGAGTTAGAATCAATTAATAATCTGATTGCTTGAATAATGTGATCACAATTTAATATGAGACAGTATGAAAGCCCTCGGGAGTTAATCCTGGGGGCTTTTCAAAATTAAGATTTAATAATCAGAAGAATTGCTATATTTTTCTAGCAATAATGAGAATTCTTTAAAAAATTTGCGCCTATTATAATTGGGTAAATCGTATAATGGCGCTGATAATATAGCCATCATTAGTCCAGGATCTTCTACTAAATTATGTAGCATTTTATCGATTACTTCACAAGAATATGCTGAATTGTTTTCATAATATTGGAGTAATGAAAAATCGAGTTTTTTGAAAAGTTTATCCTTTTCGGAATTATATTTTTTCTCATAATCAACAATTAAGTTATCATAAAAAGTAAAAGAATTGGTATTTTCATTATTATATTCGTCATCATATAGGGCATTATCTATTCTTGATTTATGATGATGAATATTATTATAGAAATCATAGGTATTATAAAATCCATTATCATACATAATTTTTTTTGTTTTTTCATATATGTCTGATGTAATTATATGATTAGACTCTTCTAAAAATAAATTTTCAAAAATAGCATACATATTTATATAATTTATTGTAGTAATTTTTCTAGTTAAAATATTACTTAAATAATCATAGGGTAACATATATTTAACAGATATATTAAAATCATATTCATTTTCTGAATAATAATCTATATGGGCAACATAAACGTAAGCCTTGTTAGGTATAAGAATATTGCCTTTGTCAGAAAATTGTTGAAGAATAGAATTTTTGTTTATTTTTTTCACTAATTCTTCGGGAGAAATCTGCAACTCTTCTAGTTTGTTATCTATAAATGATACAACCCATACATCTATATCGTATGATAATTCTTGAGCTAAAAAAATATGAATCCAGTTTTCCTGAACTAACTGTTTTTGGGATGTTTCTGCAATAATTGCTTTAATGCGATTGCACATATAATTTATATATGGAGTACCAGACATATCTAAAATAGTTTGGAATATTTTCATTACGGTATCAAATTCTATTTCTTTAATTTTATTATTTTCTATTTGAGAAATATATGAAGCACCTTTTCCTAATTGTTTTGAAATTATATCGCCACGTTTATTGCGTTCTTTTCGTAAAGTTTTTATAGTATTTTTTAATAAAGGAGTAAGAGATACTTTTTGGTGTAGAGAGATACTTTTTATTGACAAGATGATTCACCTCCGAAGTTATATTAATTATTATTATAACATAAATACAGTAAAAAACAATTTGATAATTATTTGATTTGGATATAATTATAAAATAATAATTATTATAAAATAATTGACAAATTATTATACATGTAGTATAATCAACTTATCAACAAGAGCAGTACAGAGTAACATAACTGCTCTGTTGATGGGATAACAGACACATTGGAACAGGTAAACGGAACTTAATCAAATTTGTAACATTTTATATTGACACGAACAAATGTTCTGGTATATAATGATGTTACGGCAAATAAAAAAGGAAAGCAATAGCATCTCCTACAACGCTGAAACTTCCCTTTAATTTGGAAAGAGCTTCCTACGACTCAATCCAATATGTAATTTGTATAGACAACACAAATGGAGTCCATACTTTTTTCCTTAGACAAGACAAAGTATAACATGAATTTCATTTTTGTGCAAGTCTGCACAATTTATTTCCCAATAAAAAATTTAAGAGCAGCGAGATATGACAGGTAAGCTATGTACTTTTGTACATTTGCAGATCAGTTTATTTCCTGTACCTAAATGTACTATGATAACAGAATAACAGGAGGATCACACTATGATTAACGCTGAGAAAATCGTTTTCGAGAAGCAGAACTACTATACTCCTTCATGGAATGGTGTAACTACAGTAAAGATTCTTGAAGTATTACCCAAGGGGAAAGTACGTGTAAAAGCAGGTGAATCTATATTTGTACGTTCTATACAGTATATGTTTAATACGGCTAAAGCTGCACAGGCAAACCGTAGAGCATGGGAGAGTTTTGAGAAAAAACGTAAAAAGGCGGCAAAAAAGAACAAAAAACAGTGATAATTTGAAACTTGGATTTCATCTTAATTATGAGGAAAAATTATATGAATAAGACATGGGAAGATAGACCATTGTCAAAATCTAAAGTGGCATTGGTAGAAATGCAGCGCCAGTTAGAAATCATCTCTAAAGATGTAGAACAGGCAAGTACAAAGAATCAATTAGACCTGTTGCAGAAAATTGATATTACTGAGGACTGGTATGCACTTTATCACATTGTATGCAAAGAACATAATTTTGAATGTAAAGGTTGTCCTTTTATAGAAACTGCAACTGAGGAATGGGATTCAGACACAAACAGTTATGAAACTTATTATGATTGTAAATTTGAGTTTGGATCTGGATATGCAGGTGACATAATACCGTATATTGAAAAGTATCGAGAAAAAATCGACAGATATAAAAAGAAAGAAGATGAAGAACAAATCTATACTTCGAGAGGATGGCATAAGAGATATCAATAAGTAAAACTTGATTCCGTTTTGAGTTATAAAATGGAATCAAAAATTTTTACCTTTGAGTGAGTAGCTGTAGGACATTAGTAGATTGTATTACCATCCTATAGCACACTATGGAGTAACTAATAAACAGAGAAGTGATAAATACGGGAGGTGATTTATCAAATGAACAGATTAGATTATGTATTGCTAAAGATTTTGAAAAAGAAAAACTGTACCAGTCATTTTCATAGCATGACATTACAGGAGATTATGGGAATGTCAAAATCATGCAGATCAACAACTTCTCGCAAACTTAAAACATTATGGGAGCAAGGATATGTAGAGCGTGGATGTGGAGATTGGCAAGCATACACATATTACATCACAGAAAAAGGCTTGAAGCTAATAAAGAATGAAGAGGAGAACGAACATGCTTAAAGATTCAACGGCAGTTATTGGTTTAGGTTTTGGCGGTATGACTGTAACTTATGAGTTCCAGGAGAGAAATTATCTTACATATTCGGTAAACGGATCAGAACAGGATATTAAAAGTATTCCCAATGCAAAAAATAGCATGAGGCTTGAAGGATATGACGGTCTTGCAGGAAATAGAGAACTTGCCTATGGAGCATTAAAGGGTAATAAGCATATATTGAAGAAACTTAAAGAAATAGAGAAGAAAATCATTATTGTGATTGCTTCTGCCGGTGGTTCAACAGGATCAGGATGTATTCCATTTGTATCTGAAATTCTGGTACAAAATCCAGATAAGATTGTTGTTCCAGTAATTCTTATGCCAAGACAAGATGAGTCAATCCAGAAAAGACTGAATGCGTACAACGTTGCAAAAGAACTTATGCAGATTGAAGAACTGGGTGCCATCATCTTTGTAAATAACGAATCTTATTCAGATTTGAAAAAGATTAATACGATTCTGGTAAATATGTTGGATGCATTTTTAAGTGATACTTCCTATTCCAGTGGATCAAACTTTGATGATTCTGAAAAGATGAAGATGCTGAAAGATAACGGTGCATTTGTGATTGCTATGTTATCTGATAAAAATTCAGAGAATAATAAAGTAACTACTTCTGACATGGTAAAAGCATTAACAGTTAAAAATATTTTTCTTCCTATCAATGCAGATGGTATTGTTGGAAACTTTGGAATCATCAATCAAGGCAAAAACAAGATTGACGAGCATGAAATTGAAAAAGCTATTGGTGTTCCAGAAAACATTTTTACAGGATCTAATGGAGCGGTCAATATAGCCTGTGCATCAGGATTATCTTTTCCAGTTGAATATATTAAGAAACTTGGTAAAGATGCTTCAGATGAACAACGTGCTAGGCTCAATCGTAGACAATCTTTAACTCTACTTGATGATTTAGAAGAGATTGAAAGTCCAGTTGTTCCAGATAATAAGTCAGTAAGCAAGCGTAAACGTACAAGTCTGGAATTATTGGAAGGGTTAGATTGAGAAGTTACGAACAACTATGAACAAGTAACAGATAGGGAATATACAAGTAACCTATAACAAAACAACAAGTAAGAACACAGGAGGATATAGTAATGGGAAATCTTTATATCACAGTCGAGGAATTTATGAAACAGATTGGTAATTCACACGTAGATGTGGAACCAAGTGTATATAGCAGAGCAGCGATGGAATTGAGTAATGCAACAGTGTCTCATGATGATAAAAATAAAGAACTTGTATTTTATTACGGGTGCAATGCAAGTTTGATATTTGAAACTGACAATATTTATAATATTTCCTCTATGAATGAGGAAAGCTACGTTATTACTTTAGATGATGGACTGGCATTCAATGTAACAAAGACACCAGAAATTAAATAATTTATACGGAGGACGAGAGACATGATGACCAAAGATTCAGCAACAGTAGAACAGTTTATGGAGTGGGTTGGAGATGCAAAAGTAATGATTGCTATCAATTCATATGAAGTATGTGAAAAAATAATGGGAGTAGCGATTCCTTTTGCAGAAGTTCACTATGACGAAAACAAGAAAGAGATTACTTTCGCATCTAAGGACAAGGCATCACTCACGCTCAAAACGGACAGCATTGAACGCATTGATAAACTCAGCGAGAGAGATACCTGTTATTCCATTCGCATGAAAGTATACAATATCAATTTTAGCGTACTCAGACGTTAATACAGGGAGGATTCAGAACATGAACAGAGCAGAGAGAAGAAAAGCAGCGAAAGAGCAGAGAAACAATAATATAGGAAGAAACACCAACAGCAAGCACAATTTTGTTGATATGGGAAAGTGGGATATTCCAATCAATGAATTAAAACAGGATGAGAATCTGAAAGATCCTAACGCAGATCCAGAAGTTATGGAATTATTCAACGAAGTTTATACCAAATGGATGGGAAGTACATTAGTCAAGAATCTATATTCCAAAGTGCTTATTACACTGGGAATGGAGTATCTGGACACTTTGACATCATTGAAATTTGACCTGATTCCGATGGAAGATAGAGTCTATGTCAGAGATACAGTGTACCATATGGCAAATACTTGTAATTTCTTTATGGGTGCGTGTGCCGATGGTCTCAATAAATCATTACAGGATTATATTGACGATTGTCATAAAGCAAACAGAAAAGAAGTTGAACTTCCTTCCATAATTAACACAGGGCTTGAATTTCAGACATTACCAAAGGCAGAACAGATTGATGATATGTATGCTGATTTTCTTGTAAAACATGCCAATGAACTTGATCCATATCTGATACTGATAAAGCCTTCTGAAATCAGAGGTGACGAAGAGTATGTTTGCAAAGTCCTCAGAATGATTGTGAATCAGTCAATCAAACTGGATAAAGAGATTGAGATTCCATCACGTAAATATGTAGTGGAACTTTAAGACACACAGAGAAATATATATCAATATCAGTGGATGGGATTGCACCTGTCCACTGAGAGAAAGGATAATAGATATGGAAGAATTAAGAGTATACGGTCATTATTACAAATTATTCAAGGGTGAAGGTGGTATTCCACGAGAGGTAACAGTTATTGCTATTGATGGAGATATGGTGACTATTATCAACGGACATCATACAAAAGAAGAATTGGATGGATGTTCAATGCCAATTAAAATGCGTTGCAATAGAAATAAAATCATAACCAAAGTTACTGATCGGCAGAAGAAATTAATTGATGCAGAAAAAGCAAAATTCCAGAAAATTATTGATGATGCAGATAGAAGTCTTGAAGCATTTAAAAATAGAGAAGTCTGATTTATAAGAAAAGGAGAGAATTAATAAAGTGTACGGAACTGTTAAATATTACAATCAGCAAAAATGCTACGGATTCATTGGTACAAGTGATGGGAAGGAGTATTTCTTTCATATCAGCGGTCTGAATAAGAACTACGGCGGTAAACCAAATGCTGATGACAACGTAGAGTTCAAAGTAAGTGAGCCAAATGATAAAGGATCAGTGTGTGCCTATAATATTAAGCCGATTCTTACATTAAATATGATGCGCAAGGCATTAGGTAAAGAGCATCTTCATCTGAAATCAATGAAAGATGAATACGGCAATAGACGTTGGCTTGTGCTGGATGATAACAATGCTATTCAAACATCTGATAAAGGTATGTCACTTGAAGAAGTTGCAGAATATGCAGGATTTGAAATTGTAAGAGAATAAGAAAAGGAGAACTAGAATTATGTCAAAAAGTATTATGAGTGGAATTATGAAAGAAACAGGTAAAAAACTTGAGAAAGATATTGCTAAGAAGCTTAATGGCTCATGTGGTAAATACTATAACGGTAATAAAAAGCTTCAGAGCATGATTTCCAAAAAAGATTTTGCCAATGTTATTAAAAATGTCAATGTGAGTTTTAGAAATGGGAACCTGAATGTATCAGTAAATCCAAACGATGAGGATGCTGTTTCTGGTGACGATAAAAAGAAATTTGATGACTTATGCAATGAATTTTTTGAAGAGACGGTATCTGAATATTTTGCAAAGAACTAATCAGAAATTGTGACAGAGAAATAAGTAGCATAAAGATATATTGAGTAAAAAGGAGATTAGAAATTATGTCAGAAAAAATCGTAGCAGGTATTGGACTAATCATTGATAATCAGGAAATCGAAAAATGTATTACTGAGAAATTTAAAGCTTCATCTGATACATATTACAGAAATCATAAAAAGATTCAGAATATGATTTCTGAGAAAGATTTTATCGAAGTGATAAATCATGTAAGTGTCAGATTTGACAATGAAAATATGTTTATATGTATCAATCCAAAAGGCTTAGACCTTATTGAACCAGAGCATAGAGCTAGAATTATTGAAGCATGCTATGAATATTTACATAGAATTGCTTCGGAATATTTTAATCTTGGCATTGATACAGGAAACAATGCAAGAGATTTAACCAAAGAAAAGACAATAGAAATCATTTCCGAAGAAACACGTGCAAGTCAAGATATATCTAAACATGTAGTAAATGCTGTAGCAGAGAATTTGGATGCTTTAAGCAAAGGTGAAAATCCGAATACATATGTGACAAATATTTTCGGAGACAGTTTGAAAGATACCACATATGAGGCTGCAATTGAGATTATTGCCAACAAGTGGACTGATCTCACTAAGAGTGAAAAATCAATTCTTGCGGAAGAATTAGGTGGAGTACGAAATAAAAGTTATGTAATAGCCTTATTTGACCATGTAACAGAGAATTAACTAATATATAGTACATTGCATCGGTATTATCTGGTGCAATGTACCACTCAAAATATAGGAGCAAAAAAACATGAAGAGAAATACAACACCTGAGAAATTATTGGATGCTATTAATAATAAGAAGTTATCCGTTATCGGTGGCAAGATTTATTCAGTTGATATGGTAAGAAACTACCCACCAGATCAATTTGTAGAAGAATTAGAGTTCCTTTGTGAGTCAGGATGTTTTGCAGAGATGATTGATATTAAATATGAGGTTGCTGTAGGACACGTATTGTTGGACATTGGACGGATGTGTGCAAGGGATATTTATGTTTTAATGCAACTTGACATTACTGATGGTGTTACACCACAAGAGATTAAGGAGATGCTGCTATATACAGATTATTAAATGAAATAGAGAACTAATAGGTAACACGGGTTCGATTCCCGTACTGATTATATATAGAGAGAAAGGAAAAATTGAAAATGTCAGAAGAGAAGAATGTATTAACAGGAACAGTTAAATGGTTTGACGGAGAAAAAGGATACGGATTTATTACAGCGGATGATACAGATTACTTTATGCATTATTCCAGTATCAACCTACCAAAAGGGAAGAAGTATCTTGATAAGAATGATACAGTTGAATTTGAACCAGGAGAAAATGAAAAAGGATTACTTGCAACAAATGTAACACCTGTACTCACATTAGGCATGATCCGAAAAGCTTTGGAGAAAGAAGGACTGTATGTAAAGACACTTCAAAATGCTTACGGTGTTGAGGTCTATCATGTTGTGAATGAGAATAATGTGATTCAGTCCCCGGAACAGGGAATGTATTTTAACGAACTTGCCAAGTATGCTGAGTTAATTTCATAGGGACTAAGTAACAGAGAATGATATAGAACAGATAAGAAAAGGAGAAAAAATTATGATGATGAACAGAGAACTTAATAACGTAACATTTGGAACACTTGGACTGGATAGCACTATCAACTTTTTAAAAGCACCGATGTGTGATTGTGGTGGTAAACAGGTATTTTGCACTGAGGATATCAAACAGGCAACCGGTGATATGCTTTCAGAGCAGAAATTTGATGTAGGTGGAATCTTAGTATTTAAACAGGATGGTGATGTGCTGTTTACACTGAAGATTGGACAGACAGAGAAAGATATTTATTTCAGTACATTAGATATGAGCAGTAATCCATTAGAGGAATGTGGACAGGTGTTACAGAAATCTTTACAGTGCATGGAAGAAGAGTTAGGCGTGGAGAAGAATGCTTTAGTATTGAAACATTGTGGTGTAATGGTAGAAATTGAGAAAGATACATTCAAGATTATTGAAGAATAACTATTAATATAGGTCAGTTTGTGAACTGGTAAAGAACATTGCAAGGTACTTCCTTAGTTCTACCGATTTAACAATGATAGAGGAAAAATTATGGATACGGACTATATATCTTCTGCTTTCAAAACTGTGCTTCTCAAAAGACAGGTCAAAGCAGTAGAAAAACAAATCAAGGCGAATGAACAGGGATATACTGCTTATATGAACAAAGCTAATTCTATTGGAATTAGTGATGACTATAAGAATAAAGTAATCAATGGTACATTATCCGTAGAGGATATTGATACATCTACAGATACAGGTAAGCAACTCGCCAAAGATGTAAAGAACTTCCAGACCTATTATAACTCAGCGCAAGATTGTAAAGACACAGTACAGGAGCTAAACAACAAACTTCTGGAATTATATGAAACAATCGTAAATATGCCTACGGAAAAGGCAGAGAAAAAGATTGACAGATTAAAGACCAAGATGGAGTCTTTAAGTTCCGTTTCTGATACGATTTCTCTTGGTGATTCTGCAATCGCAGCAATGCAGAATCAGATTAAGGTTGATAATCCTGGTCTTGGCAATGCACAGAATAGAGTTGATAAGGCTAAAACTGCCAGAAACGCAACTAAGAAAACTCGTGCAAAAGCAAGTAAGACTTTAAAATCTGCTACGGCTGATGCAGAGTCTACAGGTAATACACTTATCAAGGCAAGTGAGAAACAGACAAAATCCATTGGTAAGAAACTGAAAAGTGCCGCAAAGTCTAGTACAGATAAGGCTACTTACAATACAATTGCACAGGCAATTCGTGAAGGTAAAGCAGTAAATACAAAGGGATTGAAAGGTTCTGCACTGAAATATGCGAAATCATATAACAGTTCTTTGAAACAAGGTAATACTATTGCTTCCAAGGTTAAGGCAGGTAAAGCTGTTAAGACTTCTGGAATGTCAAATATATTGAAGTCTACGGCACAGACATATAACGCTGATGCAAAAGAGAAAGCTTCTGCACAAAAAGTATATGATAATGCTAAGAAAGCAGACGAAAAAGCTCTTGATGATCTGACTAAGGCTCAGAAGAATAAAGAGAAGTTATATGCAGGTTCTACTAAGGAACAACAGATTCTTGCGACAACAAAAGGTAAGAAATCATATGTATACCAGAATATGCTTCTTACACAGGAAACCAAGAATCTCAAGGAACAGAATAAACAGCGTCAGAAAGCTTTAAAAGAGACTCGTGATAGCTACATGAAAGCAAAAAGCAACTCCGATACTGCTAATGCTAATAAAACAAAATCACAGAAGAAACTTCTGAATAATAAAGCTGTCATGTCTAAGTTGAATAAAACTCAGCAAAAGGCATTAAAGGCAGGTAAAACAGTAAGCACAAAAGGTATCACTGATTCAAAAGTGCTGAAATGGATTCAGGACTATAATGAAAAAGTCAAGAAATCTGCTGATTTAAGCACGAAACTTCGGATTGAACAGAAAGCTTTGGATAAAGCAACAAGCGAAGCGGCACAATCTCAGGCAGAATATGCACAGTCTATCGTAGAAAATGCAAAGAAGAAACTTGAGAATATTGCAAACTATTATGATTCCTTTACTTCTCAATGGGAAAACAGGAACTCTATGTATGAAGCATACATGGATAGGATGCAGACACAGGGTTACAATTTGAGTACGAAATTCTACGAAGCAGAGATGGGACAGCAACAGAAAATTGTTGACAATCTGTCTCAGAAGTATATCGCAATGAAACGTAACTTTGCGAATTTAGTAGCAGATCCAAATAGCGGAATCAAAGAAGGTACGGAAGAATACTATGAGATGCAGAATGAGATTGACCAGGTTGCGATTAGCTTGAAAGAAGCACAAAACAAAGTGGTTGAGTTCCAAGCATCTATTCGTGATCTTAAATGGGAACAGTTTGACCAGTTACAGGATGCTATCGGTCGTATTACCAGTGAGTCAGATTTCCTTATTGACCTTATGAGCCATAAGGATATGTATGACAAAGATGGCAATATGACAGAACAAGGTCTTGCTACTATGGGATTGCATGGTGTCAACTATAATACTTATATGGCACAAGCAGATAAATATAAGCAAGAAATGCTGAAAATCAGCGAGGAACTTGCGAATGATCCTAACAATCAGAAACTCATTGACCGTAAGAATGAACTGATTGATGCACAGCAACAAGCTATCTTATCTGCTGAGAATGAAAAAGATTCTATCAAAGATTTGATTCAGGATGGCATTGATAAACAGTTGGACGCTCTGGATGATTTGATTGACAAGTATCTTGATTTACTTGATTCATCAAAAGATCTTTATGAGTACAGAAAGAAAATTGGTGAACAGTCAGAAAAGATTGCTTCTCTACAGAAACAGTTATCTTCTCTGCAAGGTGATAATTCCGAAGAGAATAAAGCGAAGTTGCAGAAACTCAAAGAGGATTTGAAATCTGCACAGGATGATATGGAAGAAACACAGTATGACAAATACATTTCTGACCAGAAGAAACTTCTTGATGAACTCAAGCAGGACTACAAGAAAGCTCTTGATGACAGAATGGATAATGTTGACGTATTGATTTCTGATGCTATTGCAAGTATCAATAGTAATTCATCTAATATTTCTCAGACATTACAGACAGAATCTCAGAAGGTTGGATATACATTGTCTGGTGAGATGCAGACTATCTGGACAAGTCAGAGTCAGGCTCTTTCTCTATATGATGGCAAGTTTGATACCAGATTTACAGGTGTCACAACTGCTATTGGAAATGTCTATGATCGACAGAAAGACATGATTGATGCTATTAATGCTATGGCTGAAAAATGGATTGCTAAAGCAGACCAGATGTTACAGCAACCTACTCAGACAAAGACTGATAATAAGACTGATACAGGAAAAACAGATGATAATAAGACGAATACTAACACCAATACTGGTGATGGTAAAGATCATCATTTGGATGGCGCACTTCTTTGGAGCGAAGGTGAATACGATAAACTTCATAAGAATGATAATAAACAAAAGACAGGTAATAATAAAGCCGAAGCAGGTGATAAAGTTACTTTCTCTTCTGGTAGATATTATGAAGCATCTGATGGCACTGGTGCATCTGGTAATATGTATCTTGGTAAGAAAGTTAAGATTACACGAATCAATAAGGGTTCTAAATATCCATATGCTATTGATGCTACAGATGGCACTGAACTTGGATGGGTAAAACTCAGTCAGTTGAAAGGCTATGCTTCTGGTATCATGAGAGTTCCGAATGACCAGTTAGCTTGGACACAGGAACATGGTGAAGAAGCTATTGTCAGAAATGATGGTAGTATTCTGACTCCATTAAGTAGAGATGTGTCTGTGCTGAACGCAGATATGACTAAGAACTTATGGGACTTCATGGGGAATCCTGGTTCATTCTTGAGTGATTATAGTGATGGCGAAAAGTTTGGTGTGAAGAATGTTGATAATTCAAGTAGTGTTGTAAATCAATTTGATAATCTTACATTTAACTTACCAAATGTTCAAAATACTGACGATTTCATTAAAGAAATGGCTAGGAGCAAGAAATTTGAAAAACTGATTTGCGCTATGACTATTGATAGAGTTATGGGTAAAAGCTCTTTAGCAAAATATAACAAAATAATATAAATATGCAAACTGATGTATGAGGGGCTTGTATAAGTCCCTCTTTTGATAGAGGTGATAAAACATGAATATGGAAGAATATAAACAGTTAAGTGAAGAAGAAGAAAAACAATTTTATAAGGAATTATCCGAAAAATTGGAACGCAATGAAGATTTTATTAACGCAGTACAAAAGACATTTGATAAATATATATCTAAGAAATGCCTTATTGAATTGAACAAATGGCAACAATTAAATGAAAATATGAAAAATATGAGAGATGAATACGCTTCATTGATTAAAGAGATTCGTGATATTAAAGAAGAATGCAAAAAAATTTACGGTGGCAGCGGGCTTCGATACAAGATTGCTCGTTGGCTTGTAAGATAAAATTATATAGCATGCAATAAATGGTAACAGGTTATAGCTTAATAGGTTGTAGCCTGTTTTCTTATATATAGAGAAAGGTGATTCAATGGAAAAGCAAAATATCCCTTGGTGGATGAAATTGAATTTAACAATAGAAGAAGCATCAGAGTATTCTGGCATTGGGGAGTCTACATTGAGAGACAGGATTAATAATGGATTAGATGATTTTGTGCTGAATGTTGGTAAAAAGAAGCTTATCAAACGAAAGCTATTTGAGCAGTATCTTGAAAAGATTACTGTGATTTAATATAGAACAATTTTAAAATAATATTCTTGAAAAAGCATAATGCGTATGATAAGGTAAACGCATAGATGTAATGCTCTTTCGAGAAAATGAAAGGAGCATATGTTTAAATGAGTAATAAAAGAAAAGATAGCAAAGGCAGAGTTTTAAAGAAAGGGGAGAGTGAGAGAAGCAACGGCAGTTATATGTATCGTTACACAGATCTTGATGGTACAAGAAAAACGATATATGCGCAAAACCTAAATGAACTGCGTGAACAGGAAAAGCTTATCCAGAGAGATATTGATGATGGTATTGGATATAAGGCAGGATCAACAACTTTTAATGAATATTTTGAGAAATATTTAGAGTTAAAAGGAAGCATATCTCCATCTACCAAGCGTAATTATAAACGTAGTTGGGAGAACTATATTAAGAATACCAGATTTGGGAACATGACATTAAAGGATATTACTAAATCAGATGTTATTCTTCTGTTAAAATCAATGTCTGAAAAGGGATTAGGAAAACCATCTATTAATACGATCGTTGCAGGTGTATTATCTCCATGCATGAAAATGGCAGTTGAGGATAATATAATAAGAAGCAATCCATGTATTAATTGTAGAAAAGAAATTCGTGGAGAAGATACAGAGCCAGAAGATGTATTGACAATGGTGCAGCAGGACAATTTTCTTACATATATTAAAAATAGCAAGTATGCATATTATTATCCATTGTTTGTATTTATGCTTGAAACTGCTCTGAGAGTTGGAGAGGTTTGTGGTTTGACATGGGATGATGTAGATTTAGAACATGGCTTTGTAAATATCACTCACCAGTTACAATATAACAATGTAGGAAAAGATGCTTGTCAATATCAAATACTTACTCCTAAATCTAAATCTGGTGTTCGTAATGTTCCATTATCAAATGCCGCAAGGGATGCGCTTATGGAACAGATGAAAAATCAGATTGAGATGGATAAGAAAACAGAGATCGAAGTAGATGGATATAAGGATTTTGTATTTTCTAACAGGCAGAATAAACCATTTATCACACAAACTATTGGACGTATTCTGAATCGTATTGTAGACGATTATAATTCTGATATCAAAAAGTTTGGTGGAACAATAGAACCATTACCACATATACATCCACATCTCCTGAGACATACGGGTTGCAGTCGTATGGCAGAAGCTGGTATAGATCCACGAACATTGCAGGATATCATGGGGCATGCTTCTATGAAAATGACGATGGAATTGTATAATCATGTCACAAATGAACGATTAACAAATGAGATTCAGAAGCTTAACAATAGACGTATTTCATAATGTAATAAGCTTACACCATTTTTAGATAAAAAATAACTAGCTTACACCAAAATTAACAGTTTTGTAACAATAAGCTTACACCAATTTGATTCTGAAACGGTCAAAAATACCTTTACTACACCAATTTTACACCAATCGTACACCAAAATATACGAAGATATAAAAAGATACATGAATATATAAATGCATAAGTGAAATGTCATAAGATACGTATGATGCCGAAAAGGTCAGTAAAATCAAGTGAATTTCAAAAAATCAATAAAAATTCACAAAAAAGATCAAATACCCCTTGTATTTTTGAATAATATGCACTATAATATATAACATATTAATTGAAATTTTTAGTCAAAATTAATATTATATGTGTCTAAGGAGGAAAACAGCATGGTTGAACTGATTGTAGGAAAGAAAGGCAAAGGCAAAACAAAAGTACTGTTAGATAAGGTAAATAGTGCAGTAAAAGAGGCAAATGGAAGTATTGTCTACTTAGACAAGAGCACAAAACATATGTATGAGCTTAATAATAAGGTACGTCTGATTGATGTATCAGGATTTCCTATTAAAAATGCAGATGAATTTGTTGGATTTATCTGTGGTATTCTTTCTCAGGATCACGATCTTGAGCAGATTTATCTTGACAGTTTCCTTAAAGTATCTAAATTGGAGGAAAAAGATATTACAGGTACTCTGGAACAGTTAGATGAAATTGGTAAACAGTTTAACGTTACTTTTGTGATCAGCGTATCTTTAGACAAAGAAGAAGTTCCTGAAGTATTCCATGATAAAGTTATTGTTGCTTTATAATAACAGATAAACAGGAAAATATTTTTTATTATAATTGATATTAAAAACTACATAGCACGAAAATAAAAGGATATCTGCCAGCATATTTTAGAATTAGCAGATATCCTTTTTAGGATAATAAGCGGGAATCCTCGGCAATTCAATTACCGAGATGAAAGCGTAAACTGTGCATATCTGCGCTCATAATAAATAAAAATAACAAAACGGTTTCTCCTTATAAAAAGCTGTATCCAGCATTATAAAAAGAAAATATGTTCGATATTTTATTGCGGAATTTTTGATATCATGGTATTATATATGTATGAAAGAAAATCTTATACATTACCGCACTTGTGTGTGTAATATTAATTACCATATGGTATGGTCGGTGAAATACCGGCGGAAGATATTAAATGCGGAGGTCGAGGCATATCTGCAGGAACTGGTGCAGGAGATCGCAGAGGATAAGGGCTTTACGGTCCATCTGTTTGAATGTGGGGAAGGAGACCATGTACACTGTTTTGTGTCAGCCCCTCCGAAATTATCCATAACTGCGATCGTGAAATACCTGAAGGGGATCTCCGGCAGGAAACTTTTCGAACGTTTTCCGGAAATAAGAAACCAGCTTTGGAAAGGGGAGCTGTGGAACCATTCCTATTATGTGGAAACGGTCGGATCTGTATCGGAAGAAAATATCCGCAGGTATATCGAACATCAGAGCAAAGCTTACTGATACGATGGAGGAGAGGAAATGCTGCTGTCAAAGAAAACATCCATAAAGGTCAGCCGGGAATATGCGAACCTCATCGGACATATGTGCTATGCAGCATCCAAGCTCTGGAATGTCTGTAATTACGAGCGTCAGCATTACAAAGAAACAGGGATGGAGCAGTATCCTGACTGGTACTATCAGAAAAAAGCCCATAAAGAGGATCTGTGGTATAAACAGCTCCCGTCCCAGACCGCCCAGGAAGTCTGTAAGCTGCTGGACAAGGCATGGAAGTCTTTTTACGCCCTGAAAAGATCCGGAGGGATTGAGACTCCCAGACTGCCGCGGTTTAAGCAGGAAAGTATCCCCATTACCTATATGCAGATGGGGATCGTGCATGAGCGGGATACGGGCAGAGTCCGCCTGTGCCTTCCAAAGGCATTAAAAAAATATATGGAAGAAACGTATCAGATCCATGAAAACTTTCTTTACCTTGAAAATAAGATTTTCAGGGGCATGGATCAGATCAAACAGCTGCGGATCTACCCGCCGGAGAAGGGAAACTGTAAAATTATTGTTGTTTATGAGGTCCCTGACCAGGAAGAACTTCCACAGAACGGACATGAACTGTCTATTGATCTGGGGCTTCACAACCTTATGACGTGTTATGATTCCGAAAATGGGAAGACGTTTATCCTGGGCAGGAAGTACCTTGAATTGGAAAGATATTTCCATAAAGAGATCGCAAGGGTGCAGGCCCAGTGGTATGGGCAGCAGTCCGGAAAGGGAGTAAAGCATCCGGTCACATCAAAACATATCAGGAAGTTATATAAGAGAAAACAAGACTCAGTAACGGACTATCTGCACAAGATCACAAGATATCTTGCAGAATACTGCCGGGAACAGGGAATCACCTGTGTCGTTACAGGGGATATCCGGAACATCCGGAGAGAAAAAGACCTGGGACACAGGACAAACCAGAAGTTCCACAGCCTGCCGTATAACAGGATCTACATCATGCTGGAATATAAGCTGAAAAGATATGGGATCCGTTTTATAAAACAGGAAGAAAGTTATACCAGCCAGTGCAGTCCGCTGTCACCGAAAGTGGGGAAAAGATATGCAGAGCCGTCCAAACGGAAAGAGAGAGGGTTGTACAGAGATGGAAACAGAACCTATAACGCAGATGCCGTAGGCGCATATAATATCCTGAGAAAATATCACTCCGTATCCGGAGTAAAAAAAGAACTGTCC
>ENA-OWRC01001419-OWRC01001419.1-human-gut-metagenome-genome-assembly--contig:-NODE-1419-length-23566-cov-30.291736_pt1 | contig 23566 bp, 28 predicted proteins | sample MGYA00248268_ERZ651895 | MGnify/ENA primary metagenome ERZ651895 (study PRJEB26924, sample SAMEA4378242) | human gut metagenome | biome: human gut; feature: human-associated habitat; material: faeces...
AGTATGAAGCCGGTTTTTCTGATGGTGAAAAATCCGGACATGAAACCGGATTTTCCGAAGGACAAAACCATGCTGCAATTGAAACTGCCAGAAGGATGCTGCAATCGAACAAATTTACTATAGAAGAGATTGCAAAATTTTCAGGTTTATCCCAACAGGAAGTAGAAACTATTTCTTCTAACACATGAGAGAAAAACAAGCCGCCACATTTTTTCTATACTATCTGTCAATTTTCGCAATGCAGCCTGTATGTTTTCCCGGTAAATTAATTGCATTAATATAATTGATATGATATATACTAGAAACACCTATATTCACTGTGTTTGAAAAAGGAGCGGCACCATGGAAGCAGATTCATTAGGCAAGAAAATACGACGTTTACGCATTAACAATTGTTTATCTCAGGCTCGCTTAGCTGAAGCCGTTGATGTTTCAACAAATTATATCGGACAGATTGAGCGCGGTGACCGTACACCGAGTTTAGACACTGTTATTGCACTATGCAATGCACTGCACGCAAGTGTCGATTATGTTGTATCCGATGATATTTCCACCAGAGATGACGAAATCATGACAGATATCCGAGCACAACTTGTAAAACTAACCCCTGATGAAAAACAATATTTTTATCATATGATCGTCAGTTATATCCAATTAAAAGAAGAAAACGCCAGAGCACAGAAAAAGGAGCCTTAAGCTCCTTTTTCTATGTTTAATCCATTACTTTTTCCCCATCATAGAAAAATGTTCTCTCCTATTTTTCTCATTTACAAGCTGACTGCTTTATCTTTGTTTCCGTTTGTTTGCTTTTTCTAAATTTTTCTTATCTTCCTCTCAGCAAGCCGCTTTTCCTTTGCTAAGATAAAAATAAAAAGCGAGGAACTCTACTATGAAATTACAGGATACCCAGATCACAAACTACCTTACATTTTGCAAAACCCAAAAGTGCTTAGACGAAAAAACAATCCGCGCCTACAAAATCGACCTCACACAATTTTCTTCCTCTATGTCTGCTGAAACCTCTTTATACGATATCACTTCCAGACAATTGGAAGCCTATATTGCACACCTCCATTCCATTTACAAACCCAAAACCTCCAAAAGAAAAATCGCATCGCTCAAAGCATTTTTTCACTATTGTGAATTTTATGAATTTATTGAGAAGAATCCCTTTGACAAAATCCAGATTCGTTTCCGGGAACCCATTATTCTCCCGAAAACCATTCCTTTGCAGACGTTAGAACTTTTCCTCTCTACGATTTACACCCAACGGCAGCTTGCCACTACACCTTACCAACAAAAAAATGCACTGCGTGACGCCGCTGTCATTGAATTGCTTTTTGCCACCGGAATCCGCATTTCCGAACTGTGCAGTTTGAAACCCTGCGACGTAAACCTGAATGACAACTTTGTTCTAATTTATGGAAAAGGCTCAAAAGAACGAAAACTGCAAATTGGAAACGCTAATGTGCTAAAAACCTTAAATGAATACAAAAATACATTTTCCACAGAAATAGAAAGCTGTGATCATTTTTTTGCAAACCAGACCGGAAAGCCTTTATCCGATCAGAGCGTCCGAAGGATGATTCAAAAATATGCCGCTCTCGCCGGTATCGAACAACACATGACGCCTCATATGTTCCGTCATACTTTCGCCAGCTCCCTGCTTGATGCAGATGTCGATATCCGGTACATACAGGAAATGTTAGGACACAGTTCTATTACTACGACCCAAATTTATACACATGTCACGCTCGCCAAACAGAAAATGATACTGACGACGAAACATCCGAGAAATGGGTTTTGTATTTAAAAAAAATATGCTTGTGAAAGGAAGTGATTGATAATTATATATTATTTGATTTTTAACGGTCAAATAATATAAAAAGGAGAGTGTGAATGAGGTATAGCATTATAGTAGCGTTAGATAATAATTTTGCATTAACCAATAATTTTGTCGAAAATCTGCTTCTGACAGAGTCTCTTCAAAATGATAGTGAATTAGTAATTGTTTCTGATGGATGTGCAAACATACAAACTATAGATTATCTAAAAAAACTTTCTGAAAAATCGTTTCCTATAAAAATTATATATAATAAAACTAAATTGGGATATGGGAAATCAAATAATATTGGTGTTGAACATAGTCAGGGGGATATTCTCGTTTTCTTAAACAGCGATGTCTTTCCAATTCGAAACAGTATTCATAATCTTGTGTCTTACCTGGAAGAAAACAGAGCAACTACTGGTGCGGTACAGGGGTTGCTTATTTATCCACAGACTAATAAAGTGCAGAGTACTGGACATTTGTTTCTAGATTTACAAAATGCCCATGTTTATCAGTATAGTGATATTCATAAAGAAGTGATATATAAATGTAGTGAACGTCAGGCTTTGACCTCTGCATTTTGTGCAATACCACGCGACATTTTTATTAAAAATGGCAGATTTAATGAATACTATTATAATGCCTATGAAGGATTTGAACTAACGCTTAAAATTAATAATTCCGGGTTAAAATGCATATACTATCCTGAGGCGATTGCATACCATATTGGTGGAGGAACCCGAAATTCAATGGATATAAGTGAAACACAGCAGGGAAAATATTTTATACAAAATTGGGGAGACATAATATCTACCGATATTGATAAATATATACTACCTCAATTAAATGAAGAGATTCTCAGCAAGATGTACAGTGGTGTTATTTTAAGCCATTTAAATGGTTGGGAAAATATACTACAAAAATTAAATTTTAGCATTAACGGATATGTATACCGACCACATAGTGGAGAGGCTAATTTATATAATTTGTTCCCATATTCTTTCTTGAATTTCGGAGGAAATTACTTATTTATTACTGAGTCCATTAATGATATTTCTAAAAACTATAATTGGATTAAAAATCGTAACAATCCTAATGATATCGTTATTGATTTACACGGAAATGTTATTAAATTACAGGAGTTTTTAATATGAAAATAAGATTATTCAAAGATGAACCACCACTTTGCTTTAATCTTGAAAAATGGGGCATAAATAACATTCCAATATTACTTGTAACAGGATTGTCTGGTTCAGGAAAAACGACTTTTGCCAAGAAATATGCTTTACAGCATAAAGCAGTATGCATATCATTTGATGTTTTAAAATTTTATCCGCAATCCTCAATAGAAAGCCAGCAAATATTAAACCTTTTTTTGAAACAATATCCAGATATTCAACAATTTATTGATATTCAATGGTCAAAAACCGATAAGCAAAATAGTAATGATATTTTTTTTAATTATTATTGCAATGTGTTTTTTGATTTCATTGTGGAGTATAGTAAAAAAAATAATATTAAAGTCATTCTTGAAGGAATACAAATGTATGTACGTTTGCATCCTTCAAAAAGTGCTGGTTTACCGCTTATTATTATTAGGAATAGTTGTTTACATTCTTTTTGTAATAAATTAAGAAGAGATTATTTTAATCATAGTGGTAATAGAAATAGATGGTATTATTCTATAAAAATTATATTCAAAGACATATATATTTATTATATGATTCAATACCATTATATAAATAATTACATTGTATATCTTGCTACAATATCCTAATATGATGTAATTTATTTCAACTATAAAAATATATGCATTCAATAAAATTCTAAATGTTATAACTACATAAGTCATTACCAAAATCTTGAGTCTAAAAGATAAACGTTTTCTGGATAGTTGCATTGATTCTGAAACCATTCTACTCTCCGAATGGTTTCAAGATTTGCAAGGTTGTGTTCTAATGGTATTTTATATGTAGCACCAGCTTCTTTCACATAGGCTAAATTTTCTATAATAGCAGCTTTAGCATTTTCATATTGATTCTGTATAATGTAAAAATAACAAAGTATATAATTATATAAATATCGTTCACGCCCCTGTAACGAAATATAATTATTCAATTTTATTTTTTCAATCTCATTGATACATTCAGTCATAAAAGAAACTGAAATTCTGCTATCCCCGTTAATTCGACCAAAATCAACCATTCTACATGCAAAAAACTTTAACTTTCCCTTTACATATTCTTGTAAAAAGTTATGTTCATTTAATATATTTACTTTATTCATAAAATCTATATAATCTACATTTTCTTTTAAAATATTCTGCATAACAAATAAATCAATCTGACAAATCACAAAACGTCTGATATTTTCGGATTTTGCTTTAGAAAAGTATTGTTTAGAAATATTGAATAACCGATAAGACATTTTCGGTCTGATTGACATATTACCTCTGGCATAATCCATAATTATTGTGGCTATTTCAACTTGAAAATTAAGATTATATTTTTCTGAAAGTTTTTTTATTGCAATCAGTCCATCACTATAAGATATTTGTGCGTCCTTATACTCATCAATTAATAATTGAGTTACCATTCTTCTGTTAAAGCAAGACTCATATGTCTTTCTAAATCTCCAAATCAACTCAGGTTTCAGATGATCCATAAATAAACTTTCTAAAGTATATTGATACATTTTTGAATCTTCAATAAGTTCATCCAGGTCAATATTCCAAAATCTTTGATTTAACAAAGAAACCGCTACTTCATATTTTTCAAAGCTTGTATTTTCTTCTTTTGTTAAAATTTCCTGAAAAAATTGCTTGGCTCTATATTGATTATCACAATGAACTAAACAGTCGGCATACAAATATAAAAAATGTTTTTCATTTGCTGTCAGCTTTTTTTTGTTTGAAATATTGTCATAAAATATTTCAGCAAAATAAACGGCTGTTCCATATTCTGATTGATGAATATACTTTAACATCAGATTCTTTATTGATTTATTATAATAATTAAAATAAGTTTTTCCACATTTACAGATTAGTGAGAGTAGATAATTTGTATCCATATCGTTTTGGGTTTTATTTAATAAAAATACCAGAAAATCACCCGTCTTTTTATTATATTCCTTCCCTTTTCGTAATTTTTTATAATTACTAATCATGTAATCATGAAATGGAACCAGTAATGCCGTACCAATTTGTATGATGCAATTATTTTCTATAAGTATCTGGATATCATTCTTCGTATTTTTCTTATCAAAACCAGAATATTCATATAACAGAGCAGCCCGAAGACCTTTTTTAAAAAGATATAATATGTCTAACAAATAGTACTTGTCTTTTAGCTTCAGAAATTTCTCTTGAAAAACCAGATCTTCTTTATATAAATTGATGTATTTATCTATAAATTTTGATATACTGACCTCTTTATTATACTGATACGAATATTTAAAATTTGATAAAATTTCGTTTAACAGAAGTAAATTTGAAGGTAAAGAATTAACAAATCCATTTATTCCTGTTGTTCCTACATTAAAATTCTGCTGTATGGTTCCTTTAATATCTTTTTCGCTCAGCTTATCCAATTCATAGTAATTGCTAATGGTATCTAATAATTTTTTTTCAAATGCTGGTGTCTTAAATTCTTTTTTTCTTCCTGCCAAAACCAGAATAGTTTTACTTTTGGAAGCTAATAGCTCATTTATTAAATTATACAAAAGTGTACTTTGTGTTTTATTTAAATTATGAATGTCGTCTAATAATAAAACTCTAAAGCTTTTGGGATGTACGGAACTGATAAAATTATACTTATTAGGAAAATTTGATTGCAATTTCTCAATAACTGTCTTAGCTATATTGGAGTCAAAACAACCATTTAAAATATCATTTAATATTTTTTTATCTGTTTCAATATTAAAATTACTATTTGAATTGCAGAAATCTTTGATTTTTTCAGGCTTATAATCCCAAAAGATATTTCCATATTGTAAAAAAATTATTATTCTACAAATCAGAAGATAATTCACATTACTTTTCTCTTCTGATTCAAATGTTACCAATGTAAGATCATTATTTAAACAATAATCCAGCGATAACGACTTTAATATATAGCTTTTGCCCATTCCACTATTACCATGTATGAAAAAAGCATAATTTCCTATCGTATTATCGAAATAATCCAACACAGTTTTAATACCAGATAAAATATTTATTTGTTTAAAATAATAGATATTTAACTGCTTATTTCGTTTAATTACTAATTTTTCCGAAATACAATGATATTTATTATGATCACAGACAAGGGTAATACGAAGAACCTTATTATATTCTTTCATTGCTCTTATAAGAAATGAAACACTATTTAAGCCCGGCTTAACAAAAAAACTTTCAGGATTTTCATATTTATCAGACTTAATAAAAGAGAGCGGTGCATCATCTTCCAATTCTATGCTGCAATTTCCTGGTTGTGAGTTATAAAATATGCAGTTAAGAATGAATGTATCCTCAATGTTCATGCATACTTTGTTAAAATTGGGTCTAAAATCCAATGATATTGGTTCATAAAATGATATTTTTCTAAATTCTATTAGTTGTTCTACTTTATAATTATCAATTTCTAGTTCTTCACCAAAATATATTTTATATTTTTCAGGATTTAAAACAAGCCAATCAGACAATTGTTTACCAGTAACAAAAGAGAGCTTTATTCCTTTCATATTTGCTCCTAACGTCATTCTGGAAATCAATTCTTCTGGAATTTTACCATTGGTTACAAAGATGATAAGCTCTACATGTCCATCTATAAGACCAGATAAAATGGTTGGATCCAAATCTTTGCGTGTTAAACTAATGGAATCTTTTTTATATTTGGCTTCTCCCCATATCTTTAATAAGTCCTCTTCAAGATTATGAAAATCTCTATTTCCATCTCGAGTGCGCTGTGTTGGTTTCCACGTATATTCATTATATACGTCACAAACATAATCTAACGCTAAATCTTCAAATTTTTTTGCTGCATTTAGCCGTCCAAATTTATCATAAAGTAATTTCCAGTTTATCACTGCTAACCCTCGTAAAACACTAAATATTTAATGATAATATATAATTATCAATCATTTTTGTTCTTATCTCTATATTACCCTAATTTTCATTAATATACAAGCTATTTGTGTATATTGCATATATTTTTAACACACAATCAGTATATAAACATATACTACCAGTTACTATTTCCAAAGCAAATAGTAATCATCAGGATTAAAAATATTAGCGGTAATATAATGGATATAATATATATTATAAACATATAAGATTGACTGTATTGAAAAGGAGAAGGCATCATGCAACCAGATTCTTTAGGAAAGAAAATACGACGTTTACGAATCAACAATTGTTTATCTCAGGCTCGCTTAGCCGAAGCCGTTGATGTTTCAACTAATTACATCGGACAGATTGAGCGTGGTGACCGTACCCCAAGTTTAGAAACGACTATCGCATTATGCAATGCTTTACACGCAAGTGTGGATTATGTTGTATCTGATGACATTTCCACCAGAGATGATGAAATTATGACAGATATCCGGGCACAGCTTGTAAAACTTACTCCTGATGAGAAACAATATTTTTATCATATGATCGTAGGCTATATCCAATTAAAAGGAGAAAATGCAGCAACAAAAACTCTGCTCACAGCCAAAAAGGAGCTTTGACGAGGGCTCCTTTTCCAGTTCTATATACAATTTGAATCTGTCTCCATCTGCTTCAAAATATTTTTCAATCGATTTAGCAGATCATCATATGTCATAATATCTACAATATTCTTATGTTGTCTTTTTATTATTTCGAAATCAAAAAGCTGTTCCTTTGTCAATCCCCTGCTCCTTCCCAAAAGCAAAATTCCCTGTGGATTCACTACTTTAATTTCTAATCCTGCCGGAAGATCACCTGCAATTTTATCTCGTATTTTTTTTGCACGCGCCTCTCCTTCATGATTTAAAATGTATACATACTTCTCTATCTGAACAATCGCCCCTTCTAAATCTCTTCCAGCCACATAATTATTTCTATATTCCGTAGACGAAACAACTTTTTGGTTATTAGGCTTTTTTATTTCCAGAAGATCAACAAATCCAGAAGAATCTACCAGTATAAAATCCGGTTTTTTCGAATGACGGCCATCATTTCCAATCTCAATCTCTCGGAAACTGGCTATGTACTTAGGATAAAGCACACATATTATTTCATAAATTTTTTCCTGCCAAACCTTTTCTGAATATGGTTCAGGATCTGCAAGCATCCTTTCAAGATTCTCAAATGCTTTTCTGTACATTTCGTAGCCCATCAACTTAATGCACTGATTATCGACTAATGAAAAATGAGTTTCTTTTTTCTCAAGGTATTTTTCATAAGACTCCTTGTGTTTCCACACTCCCTCTACATAATTAGATAACAGGTACGCGATCCGAGCATTCACATATTTGTTAACCTCATAAGCATTCGGAAATATTTCTACCAATCCTAGGAAAGCACTGCCTGGCAAATGATTCTCTATCCCATCATCACTTTCAACAATATAAAGCTTTTTTGAGATTAAATTATCCAGTCTCCTCATAATCGAATTATGAGGATATGTGATAAACCATTTATCTGTGATATCCAAACATTTATCTACATATATAGAATTTTCAATATTAAATACCTTCTTATCAAGGACGTAATATGCACCTTCTGTATCTGCAATCCGAAAGCAAATATACTCCTCTTCTTCATTAACCTCAACAAGATTGTCTTGAGTCACCCAGAATGTTCCCTTAATCAGCGTTCCATACGCAATGTTCCTAACAATCTCATCGAAATTAATGCTTGGGGAATAATACACCAATAATCTATTGTCTTCTTTCTTTACCCTAATCGTTTTTTCTGACATTTATTTTTCCTCGAATGCTTCTAATATTATTTCATCAAATCCTGTTGATCAGGCTTGTAATTCTCTACACTTATTCTATAACTATATGTATTGTTTTATCAAGCAATTTGTGTCTTATTGGGTATAAAAGAATAATTTTTGAGCATAACATAGCAGATATTCTAAATTCCGTGTACGATATATTTAAATCATAAACAAAGGAGAATTTCTACAATGAATCACTTACAGAATCACATTGACAACTATCTAGTACACTGCCAAACGCAAAAACGACTAGATGCAAAGACATTAAAAGCGTATCGAATTGACTTACGCCAATTTTCCGAACAAATTTCCATAACAGAATCCACAGAGCTTACCCCTGCTGTTTTGGAAACATATATAGCAAAACTTCATCAACAATATGCTCCCAAAACTGTAAAACGAAAAATTGCTTCTTTAAAAGCATTCTTTCACTATCTTGAATATAGAGAAATAATCAGCCAGAATCCATTTAATAAACTTCAAATAAGATTTCGTGAACCAGTCATACTGCCGAAAACAATTCCTTTACATTCTATAGAAATATTACTCAATACAATGTACGAGCAAAACCATAATGCTTCCAGCAGTCATAAAAAGAAAACAACGCTCCGGGATATAGCTGTTATTGAATTGCTTTTTGCTACAGGGATTCGAATCTCTGAACTTTGTACAATACCATACCAGAATATAGATTTACAAAATAATTTTATTGTAATTAACGGAAAAGGTTCCAAACAACGTTTAATTCATATATGTGATGAAAATGTTATTATTTCACTAAACAAATACCATTCTGAATATACCAATGAAATTCATTCATGCGGCTACTTCTTTGTAAATAACATTGGAAAACGTCTATCCGATCAATCAGTAAGAGAAATGATCAATAAATACTGTCGTACTGCAAACATTCAACAGCATATTACTCCTCACATGTTTCGACATTCTTTTGCCACACTGCTCTTAGAAGAAAATGTTGACATCCGTTACATTCAATCCATGCTTGGACATAGTTCAATAAATGTAACAGAAATCTATACGCATGTTGCCATGTCAAAACAAAAAGATATTCTTGAAACTAAACATCCTCGTAAAAAAATGAATGTAACAAATCTATTATAGTCTTTCGTCAGTCTTGAAGAATCCTTGCTTCAAGACTGCCTTATTGTCCAATAAACATTTCACTAAAAGCTCTCCATTTTAAAATATAAGATTTTTGATGTTGGATAAATTCCAAGGATAATTAGAAATTATCCGTTATAAAGATTAAAAATGAAGTTAATGAGGGGAGTAGAATATGGACAGTTATAAAATATATCCCAAACAATTTAGAAATGCCAAGATTCCGATTGAGAAAAATAGATGTTTTTTTGTTATGCCATTTTCGGATGATTTTGATATTGTATATGGTGAGTTAAAATATTTACTAGGTAAAGATGGATATATTTGCACGAGAGTGGATGAAATTGCTGGGTCTACACCAATTATAAATAAAATTCTTACCGAGTTATTAAAAGCGCAATTCGTTATTGTTGATCTGACCAATTGCAATCCTAATGTTTTTTACGAATTAGGAATAGCTCATACATTTAAAGATGCTGAAAATATATTTTTGCTTAAACAGAAAGGTGCACCTGTTCCTTTTGATATCACACATCTAACATATCATGAATATGAAAAAAATAATCTGAAATATTTAGCGGCATTATTAAAGCAGTCTTTACGAGAAAGAAAATATGTTTCTGATTTTGATGAGATTCTAAATATTAAAGGGATAATAGAGTATTTGCATGACAATCAAGATGAGTTTATTGATATACTACATCATATGATTGGTGATAATATGTTATATGTTACAGAAATAATGCAAAATACTCGTAATTTTGAAGAAAATCAAGTGATAGGTATTTTGGATGATTTCGAAAAAAAGCTGAAGGAATATGTATCCTTTGAAAGTCATTCTTTGTTATCTGGTCTATTTGATTTTTACACCGAATTACTAATATCCTGCAGTTTATACTATGATGTAACACCATATATAGCCAGATTTTTAAATGAATTTTTTTCGAATTCTTCGTTGAGTATAGTGGATATACAAACATATAAGATTGACTTTATATTGAAATTTGCTAAAGCTAGTTGTTGTCTGGGGATTGTGATGCCGTGGATTGTTCAGTATTTTAGAAATTCTAAATTTGGTACAATTGATTTAAATCGATATAAACTAGAATCTTTTTTGTTAACTACAGAGAATAAAGAGGTTAATAACATAATCGGCATATCAATGACAGACAAGGATTGTCATATCAGAGAACATTTTGCTGACATAATAGGCGAAAAAAGATTGCTTGAAGCTAATGCAATTTTGTGTAAACAATTACCTTATGAAAAAAATTATTTTACTGCTGCTAGTATTATTGAGGCAATGGGTAAATTAGGTATACCAGAAAATGCTACTTACATTGACGAGTGGTTATCAGAAAATGTAACGGATATTTTAGAAACAAAAAATTATTTTGTATTAAAACACATAAGGATTGCACTGTCTAAGCTTGATCCGGTTAGAAGAAAATCCTTTGATGAAAAGTATCTTATATACTTAGGAGAATTTATCAATTAAATGTTATATAGAGGAATCGGGGGAGCTATGCATCTCCGATTCCTCTATATATCATATTCCCCAAATTTTTTTTATTATATTAATATCAACATTTTTTATTAAGTCTTCAAGAACAAAATTTTTTTCAAGATATTTCATAAATTCTAACAGATATTTTTTTTGAATTTGAAAATCTTGTTCTACATAAAACAGTATATTAAGCAAAGATTTACAACTTCTCTGGAAGTATGCAAAAAACATTTGTTCATAATCATAAAAACATTTTTCATTTTCTAGAAAGTTTTTTATATCCGAAAATGATTCAAAAAAATCAGAAATATGTTTTTTTGAAAAGCTATGCATTATTGAGTTGTTTCGTTGATAATAATGAAGATAGTTATCGGGAACTAAAATAATATATTTAGCATAGTAAAACAGCTTGAACATAAATACATTGTCTTCAAAATAGGTATTTGGAAACAAGATATTATTATCTATTATCAAATTACTACGATATATTTTATTTCCGACCAAAGGACTTATACGTTCAGAATAGTTATACATATCAGTCAATAAAGATAGTGCGAGGTTTGAATCAATTATATTTTCATTTTCGTAAGTGTATCGTTTTTGAAATAACATATAAGAATCATATTCCGTCATTATTCCAATGACTGCAACATCGCATTGTGGTTGACATTCAAGTAAGTCTACACACTTTTTATATGCATTTAGGTCAATCCAATCATCACTATCGATAAAGGTAACGTACTTGGTATTACAATTTGTAATTCCAATATTTCTAGCCATGCCAGGTCCCTGTCTTTTGGATGTGTAGTACTCAATATTATTATATTTTTTCGTATACCTTTGAATAATATCCAATGAAGTGTCTGTAGAACCGTCATCAACAATTATTATTTTTATATTTTTAATACTTTGATTAATAATAGACTTCAAACAACGTTCTATATATTGGTCATTGTTGTATGATGGAATAATAACGGTTAAAATATATTTATCATCCATATGTTCCCCTCCTAGTATTTTCAATAAATTTTGTTAAGAAAATCAAACTGTGCGTTTGCTTTTTCAACTAAATTAGCACAATTTAAACAATAAGCATTTATTTTGTTTTGATTAATAAAATTCAATGTGCATTTATCTATGTCTTCAATGTTAGTATAATTTCCTTCGAAACCGTAGGATTTAAGTACGTTATATGTTTTAATATTGTAAATGATGGGAAAAACAGGAATATTTGCTAACCATCCCAGAATAACAGAATGAAATCGCGTGCCAATGATGTATTCTGAATTCAAAAAACTTGACAAAAAAACATTTATATTAAATCCATTATATTCCAGTATTTCGATTCTCCTATGATATTCTGTTGGAATATATTTCAAAATTTCGTAAGCTGCTAGCAAATCGCCTTGCTGAGTACAAAAAGAAGCTAATTTTATATCATAACCGTTTTCTATATAATAAATAGAAACATTTGCTAATTTTTGAAAGTATTTTTTTTGTGAGTAATTATGCAAGCCAATTCGCTGGTTATTGTAAATACAAGAAATTGACACAGCTCTAGCGTGTTGTTGTATATAATTTTGAAGCTTATAATTAAAAATAACATCAGGAGCCCATCTAACATTAGGTAAATCTTTAAACAAATCATAGGACTGATTATCTCGAAAACATATGTCATGTAATGTTGAAAACCAACTTTTATATAATTCAAAATGTTTTTTTTCAGTATATGGTCCAAAATTTGCGCCGATGATTATGAATGGAATATCTAGAAATATTCTTGTGTTTGTTACACTTTCATATTTGGCGTGAATATTATGAATATCCCTTGGTTGCATAAATAGTGAACCACCGATCATTATTTGCAAATCGAATTTAATTTCTAATGCATCTTTTTGAGAACATATTTTTATATTGGGAATTGTTTCAAAAGCATTTGTATAAGGTTTTGATTCGATGATGAAGAAAAGAATATTTTTAAATTGTTCACAAATAATTCTAATAAATAAGTCATCTCCTAAGTTATTTGCAAGGTAAGCATTTAATAAGATTTTATTGTACAATTTCTCCCCTCCAAACAAGACAATAAAAAAAATATAACGGATAATTTCTAATTATCGATGATTTGATATCATGCCATATCTGACTCCAATCAGCTATCTAACGGATAACAATAGATTATCAATCACTTTTTCTACATAATACCCTAAAACTCGCTCTTTTTCAAGCTATTTGTAAGCTTTATTACCACCATTTGTATGTTTTGGAATAATTAATCAACAATTCTGATTATATGTTTTATCTTTTACGCAAAATATGTTCCTTTCTAATGCGCTTGTCCAGTAAATCATACGGCTGGTTGTTCGTCGAGACTTTTGCGATACACTTTCCTTTCACATAGAACTCAATTTTTTCACCGAACAATCCTTTTTTCAATCTCGTACTCTCAATTTCACTGATGTCAAATTTTTTCACGATCAGTCCGCGTCTGCGTGTCACTCTTGTTCCATTTACTGAAAATCTGTCAGTTATAAGGTCTATGAAAATAATCAAGGAAATTACCGCCAATACAAGCATCGGACGGAAGAATATTATGCTTGTCTCATTCTGCTCGATCATCACCCATACCATCCAGCAGAAAAAGCCTACAGACATTGCGGAAACAGCTTTATAAACACCCCTTGTTTTCAATGTAAATTTATCAACGGTCATTCCCGCTTTGTCGCATGGAATTTTCTTAGCTTGCAGCATTCCTGCTAATATTGCGCCATCTGACAGATTATTATCAATCCTGAAAAGCTTTTTCTTCCCGGAATAAAATTCATATCCGCCGTCTAATCGTTCTGACACTCTGGTAATGTCTGCAAATGTATAATAATGCTTTATGCCTATGTAACTGCGATAGATGATTTTGTCGCCCTTCACCCAGATTTTCCAGACGTGCGTGCCTAACACCGAACATATAGCTAATAATTCTAAACATCCAAAAATACCTCCTGTAAACCAGTTCAACTGATCATCTACATAAGCTCCAATAAGACATATCAAAAAAAATAACAAACCTACATACATTATGAAAGCCAGTTCAAACGGATACCCTATTTCCAAATTCTCAAATAAACTTTGTGGAGTCTTTTTGTCATCCAAATTATAAAACTCCGGATATTTTTTCTCATTATACACATTCAGATAATGAATCACTACCGCTGCTGCCACCCACGGAGCTATTACTTTTATTAACGTTACAAGAAATGCTAACATGTTTTTCTCCTCCAGATTCTTATGTAAATGCACATATAAATTGATTTACATGTCCATCAATATCCACGGCATCCTTAAGATTACCAATATTATATTGCAATCACATTTTTGAAATATTGTAACTGTTCTTTACAATTTTCTTTTTACATCTTTCCAAAAAAATTTCTTTTACCCAATCCATACCATTTTTCGTATAACCACCAACCAAAACCTTAAGACAATTTGTACAGCTATATGCTGTATTACAATTTATAATCGAGCAGCTCTCATGATCCTTTGATACAAAATGATACCATTCTCCATCTAAATATTTTACCAACTGATTTCCCAAAAAAGCTGCCATCTCCACAAGTTCCCATTTTGACTGTTCATAACTTTGCTTTTTCAAAACTGCTACTCTTTCTTCAATTACTTCAAACCAGTTATTTATATTTTTTTCATCAAAATCTGTCGCTTTGATTCCTGTTTTTTTTATGAATTTTTCGCATAATTCGTCATGATTAAAATATAATTCATGATACATTTCTGCTGTATCCGTTTCTTCCTCTCCCTTGCTTAATTGAACTAATATTCTCATACCCTTTTTCATGAGGACGTCCTTCATATCATTCAGAACTTCAATCAGCTCGTCCTCTGTATCGTATTTCCAATATCCCCGCATCTCACTGTTAGTAGTTATGTCCTCTATCATGCCAGCCTGTATAACGTTGGTTCCCATTTCACTGGCATACGCTGAGTTTTTCACATCTGTATACAGTTCAAAGGTTATCATCCTCTGGTCAAAACGATATGGATAGATAGAGATTGTCTGAATTACTCCTTTGAATTTACGTTCATATTTCCAACTGTCATTTTGATATCCCTTATATTCAAACTTAAATTTTTCTATTTCCTCTCCTATGTATTTTCTGACCAGTTTTCCTCTATTTGTTTTATTGTCCATATCCTTTCCTTCCTAAAGCTATTTATCTTGACATTTGCCTTTCTTTTCTTCCATTGTTTCTCTTATGCTGCTATACACATTACTGCCTGCTCCAACCAGTCCTGCTTCAATAACATTTTCAAATCCAAACAGAGGATTAACTTCTCCAGTTCTCAATCGTGTTCCTACCCCGAAAAATGAATACACTTCCCAAAGCCGACTCTTGCATCTGCTTGAAATTCTACCATATATTTGCCATTTTCACTACCTATTTTCGCCAGCATTTTCCACTACCGGCATGCGATACTCCGTACCGTTTTTTAACATTTCATAAATGATACTGATTAATCGTCTGGAAATACAAATCAGTGCCTGCTGGCTGGTTTTTCCCTCTGCCTTACGCTTCTCGTAGCAGGCTCGCACTACTGGATTTCCTGGTGTGCCTTTTGAGGATAGCTGCACCATCTGGATTGCAAGAATCTTAACTGCTGTAATGACATTTACACCGGGAATAGTTTCCTGCATAAGTTCCTACTGCATATCCTTCACAGTTCAACCAGATTCCTTCGCATTTATGTGTCTCTAATCACTCTGCTTATCTTAAATATTTTTTTTGAATTATTTGTCTTTTATATACATCTATTTCAAAAATAATTCCAAGTTCATAATGCGCAATTAAAATACTATCTAATTTTTTTTCTATTTCATCATATCCCCTTGGGATTTTTGCCTGAACTATATCGTTTATTTTCCATATTTCTTTTCCATAATAATCATATGCTATTATATTATTAGGTACTTCCCTTTTTTCCCGTAGTAATATAACAAAAAAATCTTTATATTCTACTATTTGCCTAATAGCAATATCAAATTTAATTATTTCACCATTTGTCTCTATCGATCTGTTATCTAATTGTTTCATTATAATGTTTTCCTTTCTACTATTTTAAATCATGTATATCTGCAAACCAATCATCATCTAGTAATACCTCTTTAATCGCATATTGTGCATCCCCTCCCAATGTTCCCCATGCCTCCTGCGGACCAACTATACTAATCTCTAGTGGTACATCACTTGGAATTTTAGGATATGCTCCTCTTGCAACTATTTCTATAGTCAAAAATCTTCAATAAGCTTACCGTTTTTAGACCAATTTTTGTGTCTGTAATACCACCTTATGAAATTGTCATTGGATAAAGAAAATGCATTGTCTCCGCAACACAAAGTGCCATGAAAACAATGCGTTCTAAGTCTTTGTTAAAACAATATTCCGTTTCTATTTCAGATATTCTTATATGCCCCCAGATAGCAAAATTCACCCTAATGTCTTCAAATTAAGTTTTACAAATTACATCAACTTCTTCAATTACTTAAAGACCGTGGTTTATTTTTAGGCAATGGGTGTCTTTATACAGAGACATAATTAAGATTATAACCAGCCATGTGCTTGTAAATATTTATCTGGAATACGCAATTCTAACTCTTTTTGTAATTCCATAAAAAAAACATCAAAATCTGCTTCATCCCACCATTCTTGCGAATTATTCAATGCAATCAATTTTTCACCAAATATAATATTGCATCCAAATCTCCCCTTGTCATAGTTTAATCTTATAACAAAGTAATTATATGCTTCAAAATCTATACTGAATGCTCTATGATTAACATCATCATTTACATTAAAAATACAAAATTTATCCACTTTGTCTCCCATTTTTTCCCTTGCATAACTGCGTCATCTAAAGCTCTGGTGTTAAATAAATTAAACATTTCCTTATCTGATAATCCATATGCTTGTGTTATATCATTCCACTGAGTACCTAAGCTAAAATATGTATCACCAGTCAGTTCAGCTCTTGCAATATATGAACCCGATTCAATCGTTCCATCAAAATATTTACCCAATGTCATACTATCAGCGTTGGGATTATGTATAGAAATTTCATGTATTTTTTCATAATTCCAATCCCTATACCTCACACTATCTACTTCTGACATTTCTCCAAAAACAGAATATTTACCACTCTCCAGCACATCACCTGCATTCCTTAAATCCCATACATCCTCATATTCAACTTTCTGGGATACCAGCAATGCATCTGCCAGCTCGGCACTTGTCAATCCTTCTCTGCTTCCATTCTCCAGAAAATCCAAATATCTTTTTGCATCCTCCGGTGACATCATATCGGCAAATGATTCATATATTGTCCCGCTTTCCTTTAACAGCTTTTCTCCGGATGCCACTGCTTCGGCTGTCTCATCCGAATACCTGAACACTTTTCCCCCATGCTGCCATGCTGCTGCCTCATCTGCATGCTTTGCCAGCACACCGGCACCATCTGTACTTCTCGCCACCACACTGACTTTATCTGCATTTTTGAACAGTGTTCCATCCCTGATCCTGCCAAGTATTTCCCCCACATTTCCATACAATTCCCTCAGATCATCTCCCAGCTTGTTGACTTCCTCATTATATCGTACCAGTCCATCCTCTGTCTTTCCTGCGCCTGATACTTCCAGTCTGGCATTGCCTCCGTCCGTTTCGCTGCCTGCCATAAGCTTGTTCAACGATTCCATATAGATATCCAGCATTTCCGGATCAATCTTTATTCCCGCCATTGCTCCCTCCTCTTTTAGTAAACATATGGATGGAGCATCTTCAATAGAAAACCTGCATCAGAATCAAGATTTCTGACTCAACAATTTCCAAAACCATCTGAACACTTTTTCTATGTAAGCTGACAAAAAATCAGACTTCGAGCACAATATTCGCAAGAAGCAGACCGATATCAGCAGTCTGGAAAAGATTTTGAAAATTATCATAGAAAAACGCATTGTCTCCACAGCACAAAGTGCTATGAAACCCGTTTACTAGTTCTAATATATTTCTACATCTTTGAAGAAACAATATTCAGTTTTGATTTTGGATGTCCTTAAGTTCACCCAAATGGAACATTTCGCCCTAGGGTCTTCAAATTAATCTACATGGATTACATCACCTTCGGTGAGAGCCATTCCGATTAATTTAAAGACCAAAATAATTTTGTGGTGGATGTCCTTATGTGGAGACATAATTTAAAATTTGCTTTTAACAACAATCAGTAGATTTGGAAGAATTCAGAAAGCAATATTTTGTAAATTTAAGAGCCAGCATATCAAGATAGCTGGCTCCTAAATTTACACGATTTTTTTCTCTCTAAAATGAGCAATCTAGAATAATCTCCAAACTTCGGAAAATCCTCCCAATTACAAGATACATCAACTACTGCTTCTCTCTCTTCTATTTCTCCGCTTAGCAAATCCCTCTTTTCCATATACAACTCACCATTTTGTTTAAAACCAAAAACCATTAACTCGATTTCTTTTTCCGCCTCATAACTATGATAATATGCTGCATTTAAAAAAAGCTTATCGTTTTCTTTGTGAAAAGCATATGTAATATAATTTACCTCATTATCATTCATAAAATGAACAAACACGTCGTTCTTTGCCATTTCCACTACATAGCTTACCATATCATTCTGTTTCAAAACAACAGTATAGTCTTCACCACTTAAATGATTGTTTCTTGCTGTTTCTTCATTAAAAATTTCAATGGATTTCTTTCTTGGAAACCACCATTTCTTACAATAAATTATTTCCATTAATTATATTCCTTTCCATTAACATCCCTAGAGACATACTTAAACATATTATAAGTCAAAATATGCAATCAAGAACTCTTCAAAACTCTGCCATTCAGCTTGCAATACACCATTCAGTAACTTTTCATCACCGCCTTCAAAATCCACCCTATACACTTTATCATCTAGGGTATTTAGCACAATTACTTCATTTGCCACCATTTCTGTTAATACAAGATAATGCACAGGAAATGAATGCTCTATTCTACATTCCATCGTCACACTCTCGATATTTATCTCATCTTCAACTATATCAAGAAATTCCATACCCAATGTTTCTTCCCAAAATGGTCCTGCAAAATTTACAAAAAACTCCTCGACATCTTTAGATACTTTCACACTTAATCGCTGAAAAGTTTGTATTACCTCATCTGGATTTTCTCTTGCATATGTGCTACTATCCAAAATTTCTTTTAACTTACTTATAATGCTCATATTTTATTGTACTCCTTTCATAGCATCTCTTCCTCTTGCTTTCCAATATTCAATAGAATCCACTTTTTGGAATAAACCTCTTCCTTTCTTTGCCCCAGTTGTTCTAACCATATTCCAATCAATATCATTTCTTTGATATACATTATAAGTAAATCCTGTTCCTTCAGAACCTGCATTAAACTCTACAGCTCTAGTAAAATAATTATTATTATCGTAAGTACCAATAACCTTCAATTCTGATGAAGTACCACTCTCAAGCGCATCTCCCGCTTTCCTTAAATCCCATACATCCTCATATTCAACTTTCCGGGATACCAGCAATGCATCTGCCTTTTCCACTCCTGCCAGCTCGGCACCTGTCAATCCTTCTCTGCTTCCATTCTCCAGAAAATCCAAATATCTTTTTGCATCCTCCGGTGACATCATATCGGCAAATGATTCGTATATTGTCCCGCTTTCCTTTAACAGCTTTTCTCCGGATGCAACTGCTTCGGCTGTCTCATCCGAATACCTGAACACTTTTACCCCGTCTACTTTGGTATTATAAAAATTTTTCATGCCCCTGTTTGGTGTCATCGTAACATGTGTGCTTAGAATTATCATTGGAATTTCCACACTTTTGTTTCATTAAGAATTTAAGATAATTTACATCTCCACCCTTAATATTTTTTTTGCAACTATTGTACATTGTTCCAAATTTTCATCATAAACATCCGTTCCAAATGTTTCTACAAATATTTTATTTATTTCTTGCGCCAATGTACAAGCTTGTAAATTGCAATTAGAGCTAACAAATTCATTTATCTTTTTTATTTCATTAATATATTCATCTTTAGGAGCCATTGGGAAAAATCCAATAGGATCCCAATCATTTATAATTTGTGTTATCCTTTCCATTACTTCACCTACTTTCCAAATAATTTACTTATTATTTCTAACATACTACTGTCAAAGTCTTCACTACTCCATGCCCGTCTTTGATGCTGATATCATTATTTTCAGATAGTTACGCATCATTCATCATTTGTCTCATTGCTGCTTTTTGTGGGCTGTCTTTTCTTCTTGCTATAAAAATAACCTCAAAACTGATTAATTTTATCTTACATCAGTTTTGAGGTTTACACAAACTTTGGAACACTCCCGGGAAATATTACAAATTTGTTATATATCTTCATGTATTATAATGTAACATCTGCGCATCCGATATACTCCAATTTCTCATCAACATAATCAACACCTGTATACTCAAAATTATATAAAAGAACAATGCTATTATAATTTTGAATATTTTTATGCTCCAGCATTTTTTGAAATTGAGGTATGATTTCATAATCTCCTGAGAATCCCACTAAAAGCGACTCCACATCTGAACATCTTTCTGAAATCCAATCACTTTCTATTGCATCTAAATCATAGCTTTTAATTGCATAGCTTTCTTGAAAGTTTGAAGGAATATAATTGCCATCCTCGTCATACGATACCTTTATGTAATTCTTAAAATCATCAGCATTTTCATAAAATCCCAACCATAAAGATACTTTATTTTCTTTTACCATGATTCTTATCTCCATTCTACTTAATTTGCAGACCTTCTGGTAATGCTTCAACTCCACCTTTAAGTCTATAATTTGCCTAGTTATTTAATTTATTATTTTGTACTGAAATTTTACTTTTTTATATAATTTCTCTAATGCCTCTTCCTCATTCTCAAACGTCCATTCTGCCTTCATTCCTCTTTCATTATTTTGATAAACCTTCCATAATTTTTCATTATTATCAAAACCATATCCTATAACAAAATCTGCATCTGTAATTTGATTTAATACTATTTTCCACATGCCTATGTTATCTTTAAATGATAACATACTAGAAATTAATTCGTTTTTATCCACACTTAATTCTCCTTTAAGGCTGTATATATCCTGCACCGGATGATCAGTGCAAAAAAACCAATGAATGATTAATTAATAGACATGAAGCTTTCCTATTTCCAAGCCCGCTCCAAATCTTCCATACTGGTCATCCAAATCACATTTTAGCCAAAAGGAATCATATAATATACATGCGACTTCTTTTGTTGCGGAATTAATATACCTCATCTTTGCTTTATATCCAAAAAACCTTCCACTAAATCATATAATTCATCTGCATTCATTGTTGGTCTCCTTTAATATCGTGGTTTCATTGTCATTGTTCCGGCATCCCACTTATAATTATCCAAGCCGATGCTCCTCCCCCGAAAAATGAATACACTTCCCAAAGCCGACTGTTACATCTGCTTATCTTTAAATTAATCCCCATGGATACATCCCTTTCGACGACAGCTATTACGATTAATTTAAAGACTGAAAATTTTTGTAGTGGTTGTCCTTATGTGGAAACATAATTAAAATGATTGACACTCATTACAATAATAATTATCTGCATCTGTTACTAATTGCCAAAAAGTATCATCGGCACAAAGTTCATCATAATCTGAAACACCTCTAAGAAGTCCCATCACAGCACCATTTGAATTTCTTATTGTTCTATTTTGAATAGCAATAATTAATTCATTTACATATTCCTTATACTGTTTCAAATATTCCATTGTAGCATTACTTTCTAAGCACATAGTATCAATATATGCATTTATAGCAGTCAACTTTCCTTCTAATATTTCATATTTATTCATATTTTCTTCTTTCTATGGCAATGATTTTGTATCCAAAACCCAGCCATCATCAAATACCTCCTTTTCATCAGCAGACAATTTTTGATATATATATATCTGCCCCTTCTCCACTCAATAAATCTTCTCTATCTTGACTATCATATGCTTGTGCAAAAAAACTTCCGCAGGGATATTTTCCCATATCCGGATCCCTTTTATACAAATAATATATTTCTATATCAAATCTGTCTATTGCAATCATAATTGCAAATTCATCTCCAATCATAGCTGTTTTTAACGGAGATATTTTTACACACACCAAATTATATTCCTTACATATTTTGTTCATATACATTGGTATATGATCATTAATATTTGTCCATAAATTATCCATGTTTTTTCTCCCTACTTAACCATTGTTTTAGTAACAGTATCAAAATAATATCCATACTTCTTCAAATATGCATACTCTCTACCAAAACCAGTAAGTTCTGTTTTTCCTGTAAACATATTTACATGGGTCAAATTATCCCACGTAGGTTCTGTAGCTATTTTAAATATATCTTTTTTTTCAATGGCACTATCTAGCAGATATTGGAGTTCTCTAGAATAAAATTGCCCTTTACCTAAATAGTCTTCCGGATTATGCGATAAGTATATTTCTCTCCTAGAACTTGTCTGGATATCTAGAAACTTTTCATTAATTTTCCAAATCTCATCATCAGAATAACGAGCTGCAAGCTCATCCCAATTATCAAGTTGGAAATATTGCGCATCCATATCTTTGGCAACGCTTGTATATGCCGTCGGACCACCATCCCCATATTTTCCCAATACGACTGCATCCACTTTCCCTGCTTTTTCTACTATAACATCCAACTTCTTTGCTGTCACATCATGTTTGTCAAACATATGTAAATGGTAACTGTTAATGTCACTGATATAATCTCCGATTTCCAGTTCTTCCATAAAAAAATCTTCTACAAAGTCAAATACTTTCCACTGCTCTTCTTCATCCACGTTCACACGGATGGTTTCATACAGTTCCCTCAGATCATCTCCCAGCTTGTTGACTTCCTCATTATATTGTACCAGTCCATCCTCTGTCTTTCCTGCGCCTGATACTTCCAGTCTGGCATTGCTTCCTGCCATAAAAATAACCTCCAAACTGAGTAATTTTATCTTACATCAGTTTGGAGGT
>ENA-OWRC01001420-OWRC01001420.1-human-gut-metagenome-genome-assembly--contig:-NODE-1420-length-23547-cov-16.685340_pt1 | contig 23547 bp, 18 predicted proteins | sample MGYA00248268_ERZ651895 | MGnify/ENA primary metagenome ERZ651895 (study PRJEB26924, sample SAMEA4378242) | human gut metagenome | biome: human gut; feature: human-associated habitat; material: faeces...
CGCCGGAGATGCCCAGAGCAACATAGATCTTGGGATGCACGGTCTTGCCGGTCTGACCAACCTGGTGGTCAGCAGACAGCCAGCCGGAGTCGATAGCAGCACGGGAACCGCCAACAACGCCGCCGAACAGGCCAGCCAGCTCTTCAGCCAGCTTGATGCCGGTCTCAACGTCCTTGGAGATACCACGGCCTACAGATACAACTACCTCAGCGCCGGTCAGGTCAACCAGCTCCTTAGCTTCCTTAACGACCTCGAGAACCTTGGTCTTGATGTCAGCCTCGGACAGCTCGAAAGCTACCGGCTCAACAACTACTGCGTTAGCCTTAGCCTCGTTGTACTCGCCCTTCTTCAGTACGCCCGGACGAACGGTAGCCATCTGCGGACGGAAGCGCGGGCAGATAATGGTAGCCATCAGGTGACCGCCGAATGCCGGACGGGTCATCTTCAGGTTGCGGTCCTCGCGGTTCAGAGCATCGATCTGAGCCTGCGGCAGAGTGGAAGCCTCCTGCAGGAATGCAGCGTACTTCTCTACGTCTACGTCGAGGTGGGTGCAGTCTGCGGTCAGACCGGTGTGCAGACGAGCTGCGCAGCGCGGGCCGAGGTCACGGCCAATGTTGGTAGCGGCGATCAGCAGGATCTCCGGCTTCTTAGCCATAACGGTGTCGCACAGAACCTTTGCGTATGCATCGGTGGTGTAGGTATCGAGCAGGTCGCTCTCGCAAACCAGAACCTTGTCAGCGCCGTAAGCGCCCAGTTCCTTTGCCATCTTCTCGCCTACGCCCTTGCCGCCAAGCAGCAGGCCGCAAACTTCAGTGCCCATGTCGTCTGCCAGCTTGCGTGCCTCAGAGATCAGCTCGAGCACGGTCGGCTGCAGCTCGCCCTGGCGCTGCTCACAGAATACCCATACGCCGGAGAAATCGGCGAGGTTCGTATTATTGAAATCAGCCATTGTTCAGTATTCTCCTTCCGATTAAATGATGTGCTTCTTCTGAAGCTCAGCAACCAGCTCGTCGCAGGTAGCCTTGTCAGCGCCCTCAAGCATCTTGCCCTGACCCTTCTGCGGGGGAGTGAAAGACTTGAAGATATTGGTGGGAGAACCCTTCAGACCAATGGTGGTCGGATCGATCAGCGGATCGTCCTTCAGGGTGTTGTAGTCATAAACTGCGATCGGCTTATCGTAGCAGCCCATGATGCCCTTGATGGACATGTAGCGGGGCTCGTTCAGCTCCTTGATGCAGGTCAGCAGGCACGGGGTCTGGGTCTCGATGGTCATGTAGCCATCCTCCAGAGCGCGCTTAACGGTAACGGTGGTGCCCTCGATCTTTACGTCAGCAGCGTAGGAGATCTGCGGGATGTCCAGCTTCTCAGCGATCTGAGAGCCAACCTGAGCGGTATCACCGTCGATAGCCTGACGGCCGCAGAATACTACGTCATCAGCGTCAACGCCATACTTCTTGATAGCAGCAGCCAGGATCTGGGAGGTTGCGAAGGTATCGGAACCGCCGAACTCACGGCCGGAAACCAGAACAGCCTTGTCAGCGCCGCGGGCCAGCAGCTCACGCAGCATGCCTTCGGCCGGCGGGGGACCCATGGTGACCACAACGACTTCGCAGCCGGTGGCATCCTTGAGCTTCAGAGCAGCCTCCAGAGCGTTCAGGTCATCGGGGTTGGTGATGGTAGCCATGGATGCACGATCCAGGGTTCCATCGGGCTTGACGGCGACCTTGCCGGAGGTATCAGGAACCTGCTTTACACAAACAATTGCTTTCATTGTAACTCTTGCCTCCCTTACTTCAGCAGCGCGCCGGAAATGACCATCATCTGCACTTCGCTGGTGCCCTCGTAGATCTCGGTGATCTTGGCATCACGCATCATGCGCTCGATGGGATAGTCACGGGTGTAGCCGTAACCGCCGAACAGCTGCAGGCAGCGGCGGGTCACATCGCTTGCGGTGCGGGCTGCGATCAGCTTTGCCTGAGCAGCCTCGACGCTGTAGCGGATCTTCTTGCCGTCCATAGCCTCCTGCTTCTTCAGAGCAGCGGCGTAGACCAGATACTTTGCAGCCTCAACGCGGGCCTTCATCTCAGCCAGCTCGAACTGAGTGTTCTGGAAAGCTGCGATGGCACGGCCGAACTGCTTGCGCTCCTTGACGTAAGCCACGGTCTCTTCCAGAGCGCCCTCGGCAATGCCCAGAGCCTGAGATGCGATACCGATACGGCCGCCATCCAGAGTAGCCATAGCCAGCTGGAAGCCCTTGCCGCGCACGCCCAGCATACGATCCTTCGGAATGCGGCAGTCCTCAAAGATCAGCTCACAGGTAGAAGAACCGCGAATGCCCATCTTGTCCTCAGCCTTACCGACGGAGAAGCCCGGGTCGGTACGCTCCACGATGAAAGCAGAGCACAGCTTGGTGGGACGGCCCTTCTTGTCCAGCACATTGTCGGTGACGGCAATGACGATGAACACATCAGCAAAGCCTGCATTGGTGATGAAGATCTTGGAGCCGTTCAGCACCCAGCAGTCGTCCTCTTCCTTTGCAATGGTCTGCTGGCCCTGTGCATCGGTACCGGCACCCGGCTCGGTCAGGCCGAAAGCACCCAGCCACTCGCCGCTGCACAGCTTCGGCAGATACTTTGCCTTCTGCTCGGGAGTACCATTTTCATAAATAGGAGCAGCACACAGGCTGGTATGAGCAGAGACGATGACACCGGTGGTGCCGCAGACCTTGCTCAGCTCTTCCACTGCCATGACGTAGGACAGCACATCGCCGCCTGCACCGCCGACCTCAGTCGGGAAATAAATGCCCATCATGCCGAGCTTGCCCATCTTTTCGACGGTCTCTTTGGGGAAGTACTCTTCCGCATCAACCTTCTTTGCCAGGGGCTTGACTTCGTTCTCAGCAAACTCGCGGTACATTTTCTGTACCATCTGCTGCTGCTTGGACAGAGTAAAATCCATCGCTATATCCTCCTAACGGGTCTTTTTCATTTACCGGAATTGCCCGGTGCAAACAAATTCCTCCCGGCCGCTTTTCCACGGTCGGGAGAAACGTTTATCAGAATTTACAGCTGGTCAACAGGGGTCTTGGTGCGGTCTGCGTTGTAAACGTAGAAGCCCTTGCCGCTCTTGCAGCCCAGGTTGCCGCCGCGGACCATCTTACGGATCAGCGGGCAGGCACGGTACTTGCTGTCGCCGGTCTCCTTGTACAGCACGTCCATGATGGCCAGGCAGATATCCAGGCCGATGAAGTCGCCCAGCTCCAGGGGACCCATGGGGTGGTTGGCGCCCAGCTTCATAGCGGTGTCGATGCCGGCGATGTTGGAAACGCCCTCCATCTTGATAAAGGCAGCCTCGTTGATCATCGGGATCAGGATGCGGTTGACGACGAAGCCGGCAGCCTCGTTGACCTGAACGGGGTTCTTGCCGATGGCAACGGAGATCTCCTTGATCTTCTCGACAGTCTCAGCGGGAGTGTTGCAGCCTGCGATGACCTCGATGAGCTTCATGCGGTCTGCGGGGTTGAAGAAGTGCATACCGACCAGAGGACGGCTCACGCCCTTGCCGATCTCGGTGATGGACAGAGAAGAGGTGTTGGAAGCGAAGATGCACTCGGGCTTGCAGATCTTATCCAGCTCGCCGAAAGTGGTCTGCTTGACCTTCATATCCTCGAAAGCAGCCTCAACGACCAGGTCGCAGTCAGCGCACAGGTCTTCCTTCAGGCCCGGGGTGATAGCAGCGACGATAGCGTCAGCCTTTTCCTGCGTCATCTTGCCCTTAGCGACCAGCTTCTCATAGCCCTTCTTGATCTTTGCCAGACCATTCTCGGCCCACTCCTGCTTGATGTCACACAGAGCAACCGTGTTGCCCTCGACCTGAGCAAATGCCTTTGCGATGCCCTGGCCCATAGTGCCAGCACCGATAACACCGATCTTCATGGGAAATCTCTCCTTTATTATATCTTCTGAATGTAGTGCCTCTCCGTGCCTCCCCTTTCCGGGGAGGCGCTGCAGAGGCGTTATGGTTTAGTTGTTGGTAAACACTGCCTTGGGCTTCGGTTTCTCACGGGACAGGAAGCAGCTCATGCCCTCCACCTGATCATGGGTCTCGAAGCAGTCGCCGAACAGCTTCTCTTCGACCTCGACAGCCTTCTCGATGGGGAGGCTGATGCCGTCGTTGATCGCCTTCTTGCAGTTGCGCACGGCGATGGGAGCGTTCTTGGCGATCTTGTTGGCCAGCTTCAGGACATTCTCCATCAGCTCAGCCTGCGGATACACTGCGTTGACCAGGCCAATGCGATAAGCCTCGTCAGCCTTGATGTTCAGTGCAGAGTAGACCAGCTGCTTTGCCATGCCCATGCCAACCAGACGTGCCAGACGCTGGGTGCCGCCGAAGCCCGGGGTGATGCCCAGACCGACTTCCGGCTGACCAAACACAGCGTTGTCGGAGCAGATGCGGATGTCGCAGCTCATAGCCAGCTCATTGCCGCCGCCCAGTGCAAAGCCGTTGACGGCTGCGATGACGGGGATGGGGAAGCTCTCGATCATCAGGAACACATCATTGCCCAGTTTGCCGAAAGCCTCGCCCTCGGCCTTGGTCATGGTGCTCATGGAGCCGATGTCAGCTCCTGCCACGAAGCTCTTGTCGCCTTCGCCGGTCAGGACGATGCAGCGGATGGCGGACTGGTCAACTGCCTCAAAAGCAGCCTTCAGGTCTGCCAGGACTTCGGGGTTCAGGGCGTTCAGTGCCTTCGGGCGGTCGATGGTGATGATCTCGACTGCACCCTGCACCTCGGTTTTTACAAATGCCATTGTGAAAACCTCCATTCAGGTTATATCTTATTCAAAACAGCCCCCGGACAAGGGGCAAGTCTCCGGTCTCGCCCATTGTCCGGGCTGTATCAATATCCGGAGTGACCCTTCAGAGGGAAATTAGTCCATCTCGACGATGGTGGCGCAGCCCATGCCGCCGCCGATGCACAGGGTAGCCAGACCCTTGTGAGCACCACGGTGCTTCATAGCATACAGCAGGGTGACCAGGATACGAGCGCCGGAAGCGCCGACCGGGTGGCCCAGAGCGATGGCGCCGCCGTTGACATTCAGCTTGTCCTTATCGAAGCCCAGAGCCTCGCCGACAGCGATGGACTGTGCTGCGAAAGCCTCGTTTGCCTCGACCAGATCCATGTCAGCAACGCTCATGCCAGTCTTAGCCATGACCTTCTTGGTAGCAGCGATGGGGCCCAGGCCCATGACTTCGGGCTCAACGCCTGCCAGAGCACCGGCGACCCAGGTAGCCAGAGGCTTCACGCCCAGCTCCTTAGCCTTCTCCTCGCTCATGATGACCAGAGCAGCAGCGCCGTCATTGATGGCGGAAGAGTTGCCGGCGGTCACGATGCCGTCCTTGGTGAAAGCGGGCTTCAGCTTTGCCAGCACTTCAGGAGCGCTCAGACGGGGGCCTTCATCAGTATCGAACACGGTGTCGCCCTTCTTGCCCTTGATCACAACGGGAACGATCTCGTCCTTGAAAGCGCCGTCCTTGATGGCCTTGTCAGCCTTCAGCTGGCTGTTGTATGAGAACTCGTCCAGCATCTCACGGGTGATGGGGCTGTAGCCGTACTTCTTCTGATAGGTCTCGTTGGTGCAGACGTTCTCAGCGGTCATGCCCATGTGCTTGTTGAAGCCGGTTGCATCCCACAGTGCATCGTTGACCATGGTGTCCACGATCTCGCTCTTGCCCATGGGTGCGCCCATGCGGTAGCCGTAGCGAGCCTTCTGCAGTGCAAAGGGAGCCATGTCCATGTTCTCCATACCGCCTGCGACCACGATGTCGGCATCACCAGCCTCGATCATCTGAGCAGCCATGTTCACGCAGTTCAGACCGGAGCCGCACACCACGTTGACGGTGACAGCGGGGGTCTCGATGGGCAGGCCAGCCTTCAGGGAAGCCTGACGAGCGACGTTCTGGCCCAGACCAGCCTGGATGACGCAGCCCATGTAAACATGATCGACCTGCTCGGGTTTCACGTTAGCACGGTTCAGGGCCTCCTTGATGACGATGGAGCCCAGCTCTGCAGCAGGGACGTTTGCCAGGGTGCCGCCAAACTTACCAATAGCGGTACGGCAAGCAGATGCGATAACGATTTTCTTCATGTTAATAGCCTCCTGAATTTATACGTTTCGGGGTTTCGTAAAACTATTTATCAAAAAGCCCGAGGGCCTTTCTGCATTATAAAAGGTATCAGAACATCTTTCCTTCCGCCCGGAGCTGCTCCACTTTGGCGTGGATGGCATCCTCTACGTTAGGCGTCACGAACTTGGAGATGTTGCTGCCGTAGCGGGCAGCCTCCTTGACGATGGTGGAGGAAAGGTAGCTCCACTTGATGCTGGTGGCAAGGAACATCGTCTCGATGCCGGGCATCAGTGCGTGGTTCGTCTGGGCGAGCTGTATCTCGTTTTCGAAATCCGTCACCGCCCGCAGGCCCCGCACCATCACCGAAGCGTGGCGCTTCTTGGCGAACTCCACGGTCAGGCCGTCGAAGCTCTCCACCGTCACATTCGGGATGTCCTTGCAGCACTCCCGCAGCAGCGCCACCCGTTCTTCTACGGTGAACAGAGGGTTCTTTGCGCTGTTGATGAGCACTGCCACAATGAGCCGATCATTTATCTTTGCAGCTCGCTTGATGATGTCGAGATGTCCTCTCGTGACCGGGTCGAAGGACCCGGGGTAAACTGCTGTTGCCATCAGTATGGTCTCCTTTATTTGCGCGCTTTGGAAAAGCGCATTTGGTGTTGCCATGATAGCACTTTTCAGTTTCTGCTTCAAGTACCAGGCCGCATCGCCATCGCAATATCGTTAATTTTTAGTCAATCAACGTCGCACTGGGGCGCATCATCTTGGTACACCCTTAGTAAACCATATCGTCAAAATTTTATCAAGTACTTTTTCGAAAAAAATTGTTTTTGCTATACCAAACAATCGCCACAAATACCTAAGAAATTTAGTCAAATTGTCCTGCGAGACATTTTTTCGCGGAAGAGGGCTTGATTATCATGTTTGTTAATGTTATAACTAAGCTGTGCAGGTGTGCCGCTGCCGGAGGCTTCTGCCCTGCCGACCCCAAGGATACCGCCGGGGGTGTGATAAGACAGTGTCCGGACTGGAAAGAAACGGTAAATTTCCGGCTAAGATTTTGTCCCGTAGAATTGTAAATAATAAATTTACAATTCTTTTATGTTCTTAAAGGAGAGGATGGTTTATAATGGATTTCATGGAAATGTATGCCCAGAAAAAGATGACTGCCGAGCAGGCTGCTTCTCTGGTCAAGAGCGGCGACTGGGTGGATTACGGCTGGTGCGTCAACACCCCCGTGGCCGTGGACGCCGCCCTTGCCAAGCGCCTGCCCGAACTGGAGAACGTCAATTTCCGCGGCGGCATCCTGATGTGGGTGCCTGAGATCTTCCAGATCGACGACCCCGCTGCCCACATGACCTGGAACAGCTGGCACATGGGCGGCATCGAGCGCAAAGCCATCGCACAGGGCTTCTCGTTCTACTCCCCCATCCGCTATTCGGAGCTGCCCCGCTACTACCGCGAGAGTCCCGACCCGCTGGACATCGCCGTCTTCCAGGTGACTCCGATGGACGAGCACGGCTACTTCAACTTCGGCCCCAGCGCTTCCCATCTGGGTGCCGTCTGTGAGAAGGCCAGGAAGATCATCGTGGAGGTCAACACCAATATGCCCCGCTGCCTCGGCGGTATGGAGAACTGTGTCCATATCTCCCAGGTCACCGGCATCGTGGAGGGCAACAATCCGCCCATCGGCCAGATGGCCGCTGCCGGCCCCGCTTCCGAGGTCGATCTGAAGGTCGCAAACCTCGTCGTGCCGCAGATCCCCGACGGTGCCTGCCTGCAGCTGGGTATCGGCGGTATGCCCAACGCCATCGGCAGCCTCATCGCTCAGAGCGATCTGAAGGACCTGGGCGTCCACACCGAGATGTACGTTGACGCTTTCGTGGACATCGCCAAGGCCGGCAAGATCACCGGCGCACACAAGCAGCTGGACAAGGGCCGTCAGGTCTACGCCTTCGGTGCCGGCACCCAGAAGATGTACGACTACCTCAACAACAACCCCGAGTGCATGTCTGCTCCCGTCGATTACACCAACGACATCCGCAGCATCTCCGCACTGGACAACTTCATCTCCATCAACAATGCGGTGGACATCGACCTGTTCGGCCAGGTGAATGCGGAGAGCGCCGGCGTCAAGCACATTTCCGGTGCAGGCGGCCAGCTGGACTTCGTGCTGGGCGCATACCTTTCCAAGGGCGGCAAGAGCTTCCTCTGCCTGTCTTCTACCTTCTTTAATAAGAAGACCGGTCAGCTCGAGAGCCGCATCCGTCCCACGCTGGAAAACGGCAGCATCATCACCGATACCCGCGCCAATCTGCATTACCTCTGCACGGAATACGGCTGCGTCAACCTCAAGGGTCTGACCACCTGGGAGAAGGCCGAAGCCCTCATCAATGTGGCACACCCCGACTTCCGCGAGGAGCTTATCAAAGAGGCCGAGAAGATGCACATCTGGCGCCGCAGCAACAAAATCTAAACATCGCCGTACCGGCTCCTGCCGTCTGCGGCAGGAATGGAGTCACACATGATGGACAAAAAGCCGCACATCAAGCCCTATCTCTACGGAATGCTCGCGGGCTTTGGTGCGATAAGTCTAAGTATCCTGTTCTTCTTCTTCATCTACCGCTTCGACGGGTTCGGCGACGCGGTCTCCAAGGTGACCGGCATCCTGATGCCCTTCATCTACGGTGCCGTTATCGCCTATCTGCTCAAGCCGGTGTGCAACACCATTGAGGGCTTTCTGCACCGCATCTTCCCCCAAAAGCTCCACAGCATGGCCAATATGCTTGCCATTGCGGCGACGCTGCTGTTCGGTGTGCTGGTGGTCTACGCCCTCGTGATGATGGTGGTGCCGCAGCTCATCACAAGCGTCACCTCCCTCTACTACACCGCGCAGACCAGCATCACCCGGTTCATGCGGTGGGTGAACACACAGGAAGTCTTCTTGGATAATGAGACACTGATGGGCTATTTCAACAATGCCTACGATGCCATTGCTGACAATCTGACCACTCTGCGCACCACCCTGCTCCCCTCGCTGCAGAATATACAAGGCATCCTGAGCGGTGTGGGCGTCGGCGTCATGAGTGTGGTGACCTGGTTCAAGAATCTGCTCATCGGCCTTATCGTCGCTGTTTACCTGCTGGCCAGCCGCAAAAAGTTCGCCAAGCAGGCCAAGATGATCCTCTACAGCGTCGTCAAGCCCCACTGGGCGCAGCTCATCCAGGAGGAAGTCCTCTACGCTGACAAGATGTTCGGCGGCTTCATCAACGGCAAGATCATGGACTCCGCCATCATTGGTGTGCTCTGCTACTTCGCCTGCATCATCTTCAAGTTCCCGAGCGCACTGCTGGTGTCGGTCATCATCGGCGTCACCAACGTCATCCCCTTCTTCGGTCCCTTCATCGGTGCCGTGCCTGCAACGCTGCTCATCCTCATCCAAAGCCCCATCAAGGCCCTCTGGTTCGTGCTCTTCGTTCTGGTGCTCCAGCAGCTGGACGGCAACGTCATCGGCCCGAAGATCCTGGGCAACACCACCGGCCTTTCGAGCTTCTGGGTGCTCTTCTCCATCCTGCTGTTCGGCGGTCTGTGGGGCTTCGTGGGCATGATCGTGGGCGTGCCGCTGTTCGCTGTCATCTATGACGTCATCAAGAAGCTGGTCTTCCACGGCCTGCGCCGCAACGGCCAGCTCGACCAGATGACCGTCTACCACGACGAGTTCGGCGATCCCGGCGACCCGGCTCCCGCGCCTGTAGAAGATGAAGAAACGGAAAACGAAATCGTCATTGATTCCGGCGAAGAATAAAATAACAAGATAAAGCCCCCATCCTCCCGGCTGCCTCAGCCGGTGAAGATGGGGGCTTTTCTGCGCAATTTTATGTTTGAAAGACCGATAAAGTCATTTCGCGTGAGCAGTGGAATGTGCCGGTTCCCAATCCTTGTAATTCTCGTACCGGCTCTCCCTGAGGGTGACGTGCGACCAGATCTCGTCGGCCACAGGCTGCCAGTCGGCAGCATACGCACCGCATTTGTCGCAGAGATGGTCTACGCTCTCGGGCGACTGCAAGTCGGTGCTGTGAGCACCGGTGTCATGCACCATCTGGCGCAGAAGCTCGGGGTTTTCCAGCATCGGGCAGGGACGCAGATGGTTTTTATTGAAGGGCTGGCCGTTGTGGTAGGCCATGAAGAGCGGGCTGCGGAGAATATCGAGGATGCTGCTGTCGTGGATGTTGGCGTTGGAGTAGTGGATGAAGACGCACGGCTCTGCATCGCCCGCCGAGTTGATATGGAAATAGTTGCGTCCGCCTGCGATGCATCCACCCACAAACTCGCCATCGTTCTGGAAGTCCATCGAATAGAACGGAATATCACTCTTTTCGGAGCGAAGATACCGGATGCGCTCGATCATGTACTTGCGCTGAGCAGGCGTGGGCATCAGCTCCGGCGCGGCCTCGTTGCCTACCGGCATATAGTGGAAGTAGAACCCGAAGTGCGCACCCTTGTCGCAGAGCATCCGCATAAAGTGGTCGCTGGTGACGGCTTCAAGATTGTCTCTGGTATAGCAGATGGAGGTGCCAAAAAGGATCCCGTGGGCCTTGAGCAAGTCCATCGCATTCATGACAGCGGCATAGTGGCCGTCGCCCCGCCGGGCATCATTGGTAGCGGGAGTTCCCTCGATCGAGAGCATGAAGGCGATATTGCCCAGTTTTACGACCTCTTCGCAGAACGGCTCATCGATGAGGGTCGAGTTCGTGTAGATCGCAAACTGCACGTCGTTGTGCTTTTTTGCCAGACGGAGAATATCCGCCTTCCGCACCAGAGGCTCGCCGCCGGTGAGCATATAGAGATAGACCCCCAGCTCCTTGCCCTCGGTGATGATCTTGTCCATATCCTCAAAGCTGAGGTTGTTTTTGTGGCCGTACTCGCCCGCCCAGCATCCCACGCAGTGCATATTGCAAGCCGAAGTGGGGTCGAACAGGATCAGCCACGGGATATTGCAGTGGTACTTTGTGCGGTTCTCGCGGATGGTCTTTGTCCCCCGGAAGAACGCCTCATAGCCAAGGTTGAGCGCCGTGGTGCGTGCCACGTTGGGCGCGGTCTGGTCGAGCACACAGTTGATGAGCTTCGACCACTTGCTGTCCGCATCGGTCAGCACTGCGCGGGCGTGCTCATACGTCTCCTCGCTGAACGAGTCGCCATAGAACTGCTTTGCGACGTCCACCATCTCGGCAAACACCTTCTGACGGTCTTTTCTGACATGAGCCAGTGCCACATCCACCATCGTTCCGACAGCGGCACGCTGTACCTTATGGCTCAACGGCTCCAACGCGATACTCATAAAAGTCTGCCTCCTTATGTGGGTCTTTGCCAGCCCTTTGTTTTGACAATACTTTAACATTTTTCCGACAAAGGTTCTATAAACAACAAAAGCAGGGTGATAGTTTTTCTATCATCCTGCTCTGCTTGTTCAAATTTTTATCATTCGTCGATTTTTGATGCTCTGCCGTCGGTGCTGAAGCGCAGCAGCGCCCGCTTCAGATCCCCGTGCATCATGGTGTTGAGCCGTTCGGCCATGATGGCCGGCTCGGTCTTCATATCCCGGCGTATCCATTCCAGCACCATGCCCACAAAGCCATACTTATAAAAATCAATGATGAACTGCTTGTCCTCTTCCTGCACCGGGATGTTTTCACGCTCTATAAACATCCGCAGCAGAGGGTCAAGCATTTTATAGAGGTACTGCTCCACCTGTTCCCGGCTGATGGAGCGGTAGACATTCAGCACCAGCACCCGGTTGGCCTGCACCTTTTCCAGCATATCGCGGAAGGCGTCGCTCCACGTCTCAAAGTCCTGATGGCCTTCCAGTGCCTCTGTGGCATCCTCCACCAGGATCCAGTCCACCAGGTCGTATATATCCTTAAAATGGTAGTAAAAGGTCATGCGGTTCACGCCGCAGTCCTCGGTAATGTCGTTTATCGTGATCTTATTCAGCGGCTTGCGGAGCAGCAGCTTTTTGAGCGATGCTTCCAGCGCGCGTTTTGTCGTCTGTGCCACGAGAATGCCCATCCTTTCGCGTTTGCCCCGTTCTGTGCGGAGTTTCCCGACTTCTATCTATTATGATACCTCATCCGCCCGTACAGGTGCAAGCACCTTTTTCGACTTTTTCATGAACTTTTTATGTTTTCTTAAGATTCGGACAGCAAAAAGCCTGCGCCGCAGCAGCGCGTCGATCAGGAGCTTTCCGAAAAGCTTTGACATTTTCCGGCTCTCCTCTTGATTTCTCCCCCGGCCCTGCTTACAATGGAGACACAGAGGAGGGATCTCCCCTGTCCTTTTGATTGGGAAAGAGGTTTTTTCTTATGCTGAATACCATCGGTTTCTTAGGCTGCGGCAACATGGGCGGAGCCATCGCCCGGGCCGTCTGCAAGGCGACAGACCCGCAGAACGTCTGGCTCGCCAACCGCACCGCCGCCAAGGCAGAGGCTCTGGCCGCTGAGCTGGGCTGCAACACCACCATCAACGACGAGGTGGCAGGCCGCTGCGACCTCATCTTCTTAGCCGTCAAGCCCCAGATGATGGAGGAGCTGCTGGCACCGCTCCGCTTCACGCTGGCCGAACGGCCCAGCCGCTTCGTGCTGTGCAGCATGGCGGCGGGCCTGTCCATCGCCCGCATTCAGGAGATGGCAGGCAGCGACTGCCCCGTCATCCGCATCATGCCCAACACGCCCGCTTCGGTGGGGGCCGGTATGATCCAGTACTGCACCTCCAACGTCACCGCCGAGGAAGAGGCCGAGTTTCTGAAGCTGATGGCCCCCGCCGGGCGGCTGGATGCTGTGCCGGAGAGCCTCATCGACGCGGCCAGCTGCGTGTCCGGCTGCGGCCCGGCCTGGGTGTACCAGTTCATCGAGGCGCTGGCCGACGGCGGCGTGGCCTGCGGCCTGCCCCGTGCCAAGGCGCAGGAGTACGCCGCCCAGATGGTCCTGGGCAGTGCGAAGCTGGTGCTTGAGAGCGGCCAGCACCCCGGCGCACTCAAGGACGCCGTGTGCAGCCCCGGCGGCAGCACCATCCAGGGCGTGCGGGTGCTGGAAGAAAAGGGCCTGCGGGGCGCGGTGATGGACGCCGTCATCGCCTCCTACAACAAGACCAAAGAGATGGGAAAGGGTTGATCTATGCGCATCGTAGTCAAAGTCGGCACCTCCACACTGGCCCACTCCACCGGGCGGCTGAACATCCGCCACACCGAAGAGCTGGTGAAAGTGCTCAGCGATTTGAAGAACGCCGGACATGAGGTCATCCTCGTGTCGTCGGGTGCCATCGGCATGGGCGTGGGCAAGCTGTCGCTTTCCGCCCGCCCTACCGATATGTCCTCCAAGCAGGCTTGTGCCGCTGTAGGTCAGTGTGAGCTGATGTACACCTACGACCGGCTGTTCAGCGCCTACGACCACACGGTGGCGCAGATTTTGCTCACCGGCGTGGACATCGAGCACGCCAGCCGCCGCGAGAACATCCAGAACACCCTCACCCGTCTGCTGGAGCTGGGCGCACTGCCCATCATCAACGAGAACGATACCGTCGCCACCGACGAGATCACCTCCATCGGCGACAATGACACCCTCGCCGCCATCGTCACCTGCTGCATCAAGGCCGATCTTCTGGTGCTGCTGAGCGACATCGACGGCCTCTACACTGCCAACCCCCACACCCACCCGGACGCAAAGCTCATCCCGCTGGTGGAGGACATCACGCCCGAGGTGATGGCGCTGGCCGACGGAGCCGGTTCGGCGCTGGGTACCGGCGGAATGTCCACCAAACTCCGGGCCGCCCGGATGGTGACCTCCAGCGGAGCTGACATGGTCATCGCGAACGGTGCCCACCCCGAGCTGCTCTATGACATCGCCGAGGGCCGTGCCGCAGGCACCCGCTTTGCGGCCCATAGACAGGAGGCATAACATGACCACACAGGAAATTCTGGAAGCCGCCCGCGGGGCCAAGACTGCCGTTGCCCTTTCGGACAGCGGCACCCGTGATTCTGCCCTTCTCGGGATGGCTGATGCCCTCTGCGCACCGGAATCCATGGACGCCATCCTCGCCGCCAACGCCGAGGACATGGCCGCCGCCAAGGGCCGCATCAGCGACGTCATGCTGGACCGCCTCGCCCTGACGCCCCAGCGCATCGAGGCTATGGCCAAGGGCATCCGGGACGTTGCCGCCCTGCCCGACCCGGTGGGCCGGGTGCTGAGCCGCATCGAGCGTCCCAACGGCCTTGTCATCGAGAAGACCGCCGTGCCGATGGGCGTCATCGCCATCATCTACGAGAGCCGCCCCAACGTCACCAGCGACGCAGCCGCCCTCGCCATCAAGAGCGGCAATGCCTGCATCCTCCGCTGCGGCAAAGAGGCGTGGCGCTCGGCCAATGCCATCGTGACCACCCTGCGGCAGGGACTTCGGGCAAATGGTCTGCCTGAAACAGCAGTCTGCCTCATCGAGGACACCACCCATGCCTCGGCCAACGCCCTGATGACTGCCGTCGGCTATGTGGACCTGCTCATCCCGCGCGGCGGGGCCGGACTCATCCGTGCCTGCGTCGAGAACGCGAAAGTCCCCTGCATCCAGACCGGCACCGGCATCTGCCACATCTTCGTAGACGACACCGCCGACCAGACCAAGGCCCTGGACATCATCGAGAACGCCAAGGCCAGCCGCCCCAGCGTCTGCAACGCCGAGGAAGTCTGCCTCGTCCACAGCGCCATTGCGAGCGAGTTCCTGCCCAAGCTGGCCCAGCGCCTCGGCCCCGACCGCACCGCCAAGGGTCTGCACCCGGTGGAGCTGCGGCTGGACGAGCGCGCTGCCGCCCTCATCCCCGGCACCCCCGCCGGGCCGAAGGACTTCGACACGGAGTTCCTCGACTACATCCTTGCGGTGAAAGTCGTGGACAGCGTGGAGGAAGCCATCGCCCACATCGCGGCTCACTCCACCGGCCACAGCGAAGCCATCCTGACCCGGACCGACGCCCACGCCGCCCTCTTCACGGCGGCAGTGGACAGTGCCGCCGTCTACGTCAACTGCTCCACCCGCTTCACCGACGGCGGAGAGTTCGGCCTTGGCTGTGAGATGGGCATCTCCACCCAGAAGCTCCACGCCCGGGGACCCATGGGCCTCGGCGAGCTGTGCAGCTATAAGTACATCATCCACGGCAACGGTCAGACCCGGTAAGTTTCGGGTTTTTCCGGGATGCATCACCCTTTCGGTAAAAATTTTCTCCACAGGCCGGGGCCAAATGCCCCGGCCTGTATTTTTGTTTCATCGAGATGGGCCGTTTTTCTCTCAAGCACACTTTTGGTTGAAAAATTTTTGCAAATACATCCGAGAATAATTTCTTGTATCCAAATTTTCTCCATTCTCCACAAAGCAATAGTCATACTTTTGCCACTTTGTTCTACAAAAATCACAACAAACCTCTTGACAGACGGGCCTTCTGCGGGTTAAATTTAGAATGAGGGTGTGATTCGACACAATCTCACTGGTCTAGTCTGTTTATTGAGAATTGTTCTCCACAAGACTTCAACTTTTCAGACCGTTTTACTGCGGAGAACACTCTTCCGAGCATATCCGCCCACTCACAACACTATACTTGGAATGAAGGAGAGAGCGTTATGACGATTGCTATTCTTGCACATGATTCCCGCAAAGAGCTGGCGCTGCAGTTCTGCACAGCTTACAGCGGCATCCTATCCCGCAACACAGTCATTGCCACCGGCACCACCGGTCGGATGCTGGCGCAGGCCACCGGCCTGCCCGTACACTGCTACCTCTCCGGGAAGCTGGGCGGCATCCAGCAGATCTCGGCCCGGGTGGCCTGCGACGAAGTAGACCTCGTGCTCTTCTTCCGCGACCCGCTCAAGGCCGAGACGGGCAGCAGCAGCGAGCAGAATCTGCTGCGGCTGTGCGATATGCACAGTGTGCCGATCTCCACCAACATCGCCACCGCTGAGGTGTTGCTGCGCGGCCTCGACCAGGGCGACCTCGACTACCGTGAGGGCATCCATCCCGACATCGTGGAGCCGCTGCCCGTCCATCGGGCCGTGTGCTGAGCCTGTTTTTATAGCAGTTTGCGTTTTTAATGCACAAGCAACATCCGCAAACTGCATATCGCAAAGATGCCGTTTTGATAGGCACTATTTTTGAAAATTGCGATAGAACAATCCCGGAAAGTCTGCGGAACTTGTCGGGGCAAATCCCCTCCATCTGCTAGCGCAGACCGCTCCGCCGCTTAAAAGCCCCACTGGGGCTTTTATTGTTGCACAAACGCGGACTTTCCGGGATTGTATTTTCACGGAAGGGGTCGTAACCGGAAACAGCAGCTGCAAATGCTGCCTGCCTTGCCCCCTTGCTATAAAAATCAGCTATGCTGCTTCAGGGCGCAGACAGCGATGCTCAATGCGCTCCATGCGGCCTGATACATCAGCACCGTGGCGATGGACAGCTGCCAGATGCTGCCCGCATAGGTCAGCAGCACCGCAATGAACACCGAGAAGCATACCGACACCAGCTGCACCGTGGTGGCGCTGGTCTCGGCATTCTGTGCCTGATCTGCGGCCTGCAAGCCGCCAGTCAGGCTGGCAAAGCCCCTGTGGTGGTACAGGCAGCACTTGGGCTTTGCCGGGGCTGCATCGGCGGCTTCAATAGCCTGACACTGGTCGCCGTCCAGTACCGTGACCATACCCTCCGGCAGGTGGTAGGCCTCGGTGATGTGCCGCGCCGTCAGGCTGGGATCCTTGCTGGTGACCAGCAGACGGATGTTTTCCTTTTGCAGAGAAGCAAGGCTGCGTGCCACATTGCGGCCGCCCACATAACGCAGCACGAACATGGCGTGCAGGTTGCCGGACACTGCCAGATACAAAATTTGCAGCTCGCCATTTTTGGAGTGGCTGTCCTCGTAGTCCTGCTCCGGCAGGGTCACGCCCTCCTGCTCCATGTAGCGGCGAGTGCCGATGAGGATGCGGTTATTGTCGCACCATGCCGAGAAGCCCAGCCCGGTGTGCTGCTCCAGATCCTTGACCGGGAACAGGATATCGGTGCGATCCTCGATGATCTGGCGGAACAGCCCGCGCAGGGTGTCGCAGCTCTCGTTCAGTACACTTGCCGCATATAGGATGGCGCGGTCGATGCGGCCGCCCTTGAAGATGCGGATATCCTCCAGCGTCACGCTGTCAGCGGTAAACAGGTCGTCGGCATCCAGCTCAATGGTGTCGATGCCGCCCAGCTCCTCAATGGCTGCCCAGCCGGGCACCACAGCGCCCACAGCGGCGGCAGCTCTTTGCAGCCGCAGCGCCGCCAGACCCGGCACCAGCACCGAGGAAAGGGGTGCGCCCATGCACAGCACGGCAGCAGCCGCAGCCACAGCGCAGTTGATGCCGCCGCCGAACAGCAGGAAGGCTACGCCGCTGAGCACTGCTACCGCCAGCAGAACACAGGCCACCTTGCGGGCGCGGCGCTCGCTGGCGCGCTCGCTGAGACTCTGCTCCACAAAGTCATCGCTGGCAGTCTGCACCGGGCGGCTCAGCAGCACCCACGGATCCTTCTGCTCCAGATCCCGGGCGAGGGCGCGGATCAGGTCTTTATCGCGGGTGCGGTAAGCGCCCCGCAGTTCGCCGCCCTCTGCCGCCAGCGCGTAGCCGCCCTGCACGGCAGACAGCATCACCCGGCTGCCCACCAGCGCCAGAAACAGTCCCAGCGCCGCCATACCGGTCAGCAGACCGATGCCCTCGGTGCTGCGGTAGGCGTTGGCATTCAGCATGGCCACCACTGCCTGCAGCAGCGCTGCCACAGCAGCCAGCGCGGGCATGGTGTCCGCACTGGGACGGCCGCGCAGACCGGCCAGACCGTCCCGCAGCACCGGGTAGCCCACAAACAGGCTGGCGGCAAATAGCAGCAGATTGGCGGCATAAAACGCCGCCGGGGCTGCGTCCGGGTCCAGCACCGAAAGCGGCGGCAGCAGACGCTCTGCTGTCAGCCCAAGGTGCAGCAGCACTACGGCCAGAATGCCCGCCAGCACACACCGCAAGGTCAGCTCTGCGGCCATGTGGTGCAGCTTATCAGTAGTGGATTCCGGCACAGTATCCTCGGCAGGGGCAGCGGTTTCTGCTGCGGGTGCGTCCTCCGGCTGTGCCGGGGTCACAGCTGCATCGGCTGCCGGTGCGGGAGCCGGTTCAGCAGGAGCGCCGTCCTGCTCCAGCGGGAGCAGCGGCAGGCTCATAGTATCCTCTTTTTCCGGCTTGCGGGCCGCGGGCTTCTCGTCCTCTGCTGTGCCGAACATCTGGAAAATAGACTTTTTCTCAGGCTTTTTCGGCAGCGTTTCCGGGTCTGCCGGAGCGCTGGCAAACACCACCGGCGGCAGTTCCTCGGCGGCCTTTTGTGCAGCCTTTGCCGGGGCTTTTTCCGGCTCTGCCGCAGGCTGTGCAGGCGCGGGCTGCACCTTTGGCTGCGGCGCTGCCTGCACGGGCTTTGCCGGCTGCGGGGCAGGCTTTGCCTTGCCGCTCATGCCGTTGAGCATATCCTTCAGCTGCTGCATCTCCCGCTGCTCCAGCTCCTCCTGTGGCAGCAGTATCTCCGGGGCGTTCTTCGCCTTGGGCTGCTTTTGGGGCGCTGCAGCGGGCTGCGGTACGGGCTTTTCCGGTGCCGGCTGCACGGCAGCAGCCGCCTTGGGTGCAGGCACAGGCTCTGCCGGGACGGCCTTGACAGGCTCTGTCCGGGCAAACTGCAGCGGCATTACCGGAACAGGGTCTGCGGTGCGCAGCTCCAGCGCCATGTCCTCCTGCTCCGGCTGTACCGGCTTTGCATCTGCCCCCAGCAGGATCTCGCCGGTGGGGATCTCCAGCACCGGCTGTGCCGCGGCGGGCGTTTCTTCTTTATCGTGGCCGAACAGCTTGCCCAGCAGCCCGGCCTTGGGCTTTTCCTCCACCGGAACAGGCTCGTCCCGGTGGGTCATCTCCTCGGGCAGATCGATCACACTGGTGCTGAAGAAGTTGCGGAACCGCTCTTCAGCCGAGAGCTCTCCCGTCTGCTTGCCCTTGCGTTCATTTTTATTGTTCGGCATCCTTGTCCCTCCCACTGTTCTGGATGGAGTTTACCGCTTGTTTTATTCTTCTACGGCGCGCTGCGACTGGATCTCGTACAGAATGATGCCTGCCGCCACCGAAACGTTATAACTGTCCACGCCGGTACCGGGTGCAGCCATATCCAGCCGCACCACACCGTCGCACAGCTTCTTTACCAGCTGGGATACCCCGCTGCCCTCGCTGCCCAGTACCAGCGCGATGGGACCGGTCAGGTTATTCTTGCGCAGGGAGACGCCGTCCATGTCGGCGCAGTAGACGAACACGCCCTGCTCCTTCAGGCGGCGGATGGTCTCGCCGATGTTGGCCACACGCGCCACCGGCAGACGCTCGGCAGCGCCTGCGCTGGACTTGATCACGGTGGGGGTAACGGATGCGCCGCCACGCTTGGGGATGACGATGCCGTGGGCACCGCACAGCAGGGCGCTGCGCATGACTGCGCCCAGATTGTGGGGATCCTCAATGCCGTCGCTCAGCACCAAAAAGGGCGGCTCGCCCTTGGCTTTGGCTGCTGCCAGCAGATCCTCCACGGTCGCGTACTCGATCTCGCTTGCAAAGGCCGCCACGCCCTGATGGCTCTCGGTGCCGGTCATCAGGCGCAGCTTGTTGGGGTGCACCCGCTTGACCGTTGCACCGGCCTCTTTGGCCAGCGCTGTATAGTATGCCGCCACTGCCGGAGCCATCCCCTCGGCAATAAGCACGGTGTCCACACCGGAGCCGCTCTTGAGCAGCTCGGTCACCGGGTTTTTGCCGTAGATCAGGCTCTCGCTTTTCTGCTGCGGCTGCTCTGCATCGCGGCGCGGACGGCGCGGCTGGTTACGTTCTTCCATCTTTTTTATGCTCCTTCCGTTCCGGGCGGGCGGTGCCGCGCCGGAGCGTTTTATTCTTTTTATGATAATCCAAGATAAAGTATACCATATCTCGCCCGGCTTCGCCACAAATTGCAGAGATTTTATTGCCCGGCGCTAAAATTTTTTCGGTAAAAAGCGTTCCTTCCTGCCGGTTTCGGCAGCTGTAAAAATGTTTTGCCCGCTGCCCGGTCGGCGGGGTGCAATTCCGCCGTTTTGCCAAGGTCAAAAGTTTTCCACAAAAAACGTCTATACATTCCGTAAACGCTCTGTAGTTTTTCCACAAGTTGAAAACTCGGTGGAAAGTGTGTAAAAGTCCAGCCATAGCGCCCGTTTTCCGGGTGGAACTAAACAGTTTCCACCGGGTTTTCAACAGCGGGTTCCTCCACATCTTGGCAAAAGCCTTACAATTTGTAAAATTCAAGTCGGAATTATGACAATTTTTTGAACCGGAAATTGTCCGCTTTTGCAATTTTCTCCAACATCATTTTGACGAATGTTAAAATGTGTTGAAAACCCGCGTCATCGATGCACAAGGCAGATGTTGCAGCATATATGGATTTTTGTCGCCAGGCGCAGAACATTTCTGCCGCTGCTGCATCAGCCGCTTTGTGCCGTGCCTGTTCCGCAGCAGCTCTATGCAAGAAAAAGCGCCTGTTCGGATTGATTTTAGGCGCAGTTTGGGGTATACTAACCATGTGGGCTCGTTAAACCATGCACAATGCGGTGTGTGGCAGAGCCGGAACCCCGATAATTTTTGGAGGTAATGAATAATGTTGGTAAATGCAACCGAAATGCTGCTCAAGGCACGCGATGGCCACTACGGTGTGCCGCAGTTCAACATCAATAATCTGGAGTGGACCAAGGCTGTCCTGACCGCCTGCGAGGAAATGAAGAGCCCCGTCATTCTGGGTGTTTCCGAGGGTGCAGGTAAGTACATGACCGGCTTCAAGACTGTTGCCGCTATGGTCAGCGCCATGGTCGATTCCATGGGTATCACCGTTCCCGTTGCTCTGCATCTGGACCACGGCACCTACGAGGGCTGCAAGGCCTGTGTTGAGGCTGGCTTCTCCTCCATCATGTTCGATGGCAGCCACTACTCCATCGAGGAGAACGTGGAAAAGACCAAGGAGCTGGTCGCTCTGGCACATGCAAAGGGCCTGAGCATCGAGGCCGAGGTCGGTTCCATCGGCGGCGTCGAGGACGGCGTCGTGGGTGCCGGCGAGATCGCTGACCCCGAAGAGTGCGCAAAGATCACCGCTCTGGGCGTTGACTTCCTGGCTGCCGGCATCGGCAACATCCACGGCGTCTACCCCGCAAACTGGAAGGGCCTGGACTTCGAGGCTCTGGACCGCATCCACAAGGCCACCAACAACATTCCTCTGGTCCTGCATGGCGGCACCGGCATCCCCGACGAGATGATCGCAAAGGCCATCAGTCTGGGTGTCTCCAAGATCAACATCAACACCGAGTGCCAGCTGGTCTTTGCTGAGGCTACCCGTAAGTACATCGAGGCCGGCAAGGATCTGCAGGGCAAGGGCTTCGACCCCCGCAAGCTGCTGGCTCCCGGTGCAAAGGCCATCGAGGACAAGTGCAAGGAGAAGATCGAGCTGTTCGGCTGCGCCGGCAAGGGCTAAGCAGAAGCTCGTATCCTGACCGGTACACCACCCAATAAAGTATGCGCCCCCGCTGCACCGTTATGCACAGTGCAGCGGGGGCGCTTTTTACTTTATATGCGAGCACTCAGACGCGGGTCTTTTCCATATCTCCAAAAATGTATTGCATACAGTCCTGCACCCAGAAGCAGGCAAAAAATCGAATAGCTAAGGATCGGAAGCCGCAGCAGTACGATCTTACCCGCAATCTGGGTAAAGAACCAGCCCGTTCCATACAGGGTCACGATATAAAGCACCAGCCATGTAGCATATTTCAGCCAATGCTCTCGTGGCGGAAAGCCTACCTGCTCCATCATCCGGCGGAACAGTGCGCAAAAAACCGTCACTGCAACAACAAGCTGCATCAGATAGCCTACAGAAAGTTCAAAAACCCAATCGCCAATTACCGGGTAAAGCAGCAGCCCTTCCACTCCCCACCCAAAAAAGAAATACAGCGGTGCAAGAAACCAGAAGTAATCCGCAGCTCTCAGTGTTTTTAAACTTGGCTTGACCTCCTCTACAAAGGTTTTTGCATCCGAAATCGAATCGAACAGTTCCTGATTTTCCGCATTGGCTTGGATGGAAATATCAAGCAGATCGTTGCGCACAAGTTCAATACCGCAGAAGTCCCAGCTGACCCGACGAAGATAGCGGATCACTTCCTTAAGCTGCTCCTGACTTTTTTCTGTCAGCAGTCTGGTACGCATCCGGTTCGCTTTTCGCAGTGCAAAATACTTATTCATCTGGCTCCTCCTTAAAAATTTTTTCCACCAGCTGGCATAGCTGGCTCCAATCTTGTCGGAATTCAAGAAGCGCCTGCCGCCCTTCTTCCGTTACAACGTAGTATTTCCGGCTCGGTCCCTTGGGGGAAGGTCTGCGTTCCACCGTGACCTTTCCCTGCTGTTCCAGCCGCAGCAGCAGCGGATAGAGTGTACTTTCACTCAAGTCAGAAAACCCGACCTGTTTTAGATGCATCACGATCTCATAGCCATAGGTCGGCTCTCTGCTAATGAATTTCAGAACACAGAATTCCAAAACGCCCTTAAGCAATTGTGTGTTGTTTTCCACTGGATACCTCCTTTTATCTATTATGTAATACATAGTAGCTTATCTATATTGTATTGCGTAGTAGTATTTTTGTCAAGTCCTGTCCTGTTATCATTTCGACCAAAATCCGCTCCATATTTTTGTGCAACAAAAAAGCCCCGAGACTTTCATCTCAGAGCTTTCTGTTCAAGTCGGCGACTACCTATTTTCACAAGCCGTTTCCAGCTAACTATCTTCGGCACAAGTGAGCTTAACTTCTGTGTTCGGAATGGGAACAGGTGGGACCTCACCGTCATCGACACCGACCGATCTGACTGAATCAGTATAGCACATTTCTGTGTTCCTGTCCAGTATTTCTTAGAAGGACGTGCCTTCAAAACTGAATAATCACTGCTAACATTTTTTCGTTGACTTAAAAAGTCTCAAGCGAATTGTGGTCAAGCCCTCGATCTATTAGTACACGCTTGCTGAATGGATCACTCCACTTACACATTGTGCCTATCAACCTTGTAGTCTTCAAGGGATCTTACCTGATCAAATCAGTGGGATATCTTATCTTTGGGTCGGCTTCACGCTTAGATGCTTTCAGCGTTTATCCGATCCGTACATAGTTGCCCAGCTATGCTCTTGGCAGAACAACTGGTGCGCCAGAGGTACGTCCGCTCCGGTCCTCTCGTACTAGGAACAGCTCCCATCAAATATCCTGCGCCCACGACAGATAGGGACCGAACTGTCTCACGACGTTCTGAACCCAGC